>Ga0214192_1000045_pt1 | contig 71617 bp, 86 predicted proteins | sample TroBogEpilimnion_44_FD_153030 | JGI IMG/M metagenome (GOLD analysis project Ga0214192, IMG submission 153030) | Freshwater microbial communities from Trout Bog Lake, WI - 29JUL2008 epilimnion | ecosystem: Environmental > Aquatic > Freshwater > Lake > Epilimnion/Euphotic zone | place: Trout Bog... | reverse complement strand
TCTCTGACTGGTCTGAGTGATCGGTCAGATTGACTGTTTGCCCTTAAATGACCATGTCGCTGTCTTTGTCATAAATGACCGTGCCCGTGACGGCCTGTGTCCTGTGCATGAACGCGGCCAACTCGCGACCACTGACAAACTACAATGTCCAAGGCACCAGGGCAGCTGTCGTTGGATATGGACCAGGTCCTTAGATGTCGGATCTAGACCAGGTCCCTGCCGGACCAAGCCACTGTTCTATTGATACCGTGGTCTAATTGGAGGCTCCTCCTAATGGCCCGACTGACCTGGTCCCCACATAGTCAAAAAGAAAGGGCCTTGCGGCCCTCTCTAGTCTGTTGTCTAAAGGATCATGCCCCTTGCGAACTCTAGTGCCAAGGCACCGATGATGGTAATGAACGCGACCGTATAGAATCGGTCTGAAAACAATGGACCTCTGTTCATGTCTTAGCCCTTCGCCCACTTATGAACCCGTGCGTGTTGATTGATCCTGGACGCTGCCACGATCTTACGACAATCTGGACAGATCGCAATTGCTCTCATGTACATGCCCTTACGACCACCGTTTGGACACCAGAACTGTTTGGCCGAGTCACTCGTCATATAACGCACCATGACACCATCAATCTCGGTCCAAGGTGTACTCACGTCCTTAGGAACCTTCTTGTCCTTAAGGTACTTGTCGTTAGGCCCCATAGGCGGTATAAGCCCCAGAGCCAATTTGATGTCCCTATGGTCCATGACGTATCGGCCACGGCCTGTCAGGTAAGGATACTTGGTCATCTTAGTCCTCCTTCTCTCAACCTTATCCATATATTATACCTCAGACCACAAGGGGTCATCAAGAGTCATAATGCGCCCCAGGTCATCTATGCACCGTCCGCCCAGGTCCCTGCCAGGCCCTACCATGTCCATAAGGACCAGGTCCCAGAGGAAGATGTCGTGTCCGACGTACCTGGTCCCTAGGGCCCTTGGGCGTGGCGACATGGTCCCCGCAAGCAGCGGACATGGTCCTTGGCGACATGGTCCTGACCTGGTCCCAGGGCCCCGTTTGGGACAAAGGTAGGACCAGAGCCTTTAGGCCCTGATCCTACAAACTATAGTTGAGCTCTACTTTCGTAGAGCTCTTCTATACTATAGTACTTTAATAACATCAAGTAGAATACTTCTCTGATGTCTACTAACGATCGAGTAATACTCGTCTTCGAACTTCTCGTTAGTGATGTCTACACTTTCGCCGTACTTGAGCATCAGCTTGTATACTGCGAAATTGTGAGATGCTTCTACTAGAGCATCATCATTCACGATGATGTCTAAGAATTGTTGAACTAGATCTTCTCTATTCATCTTGCTCTCCAAAGGTTAGAGTTGAGAGAGTAGATTTCTCTACTCTCTCTTTACTTACTCTACTGTTGTTCACTCTTCAGAGGTTGAAGAAGAACATTGCGAACGTGTTGATATCGAATTCCAAGAAGATTAGCTATAGTTGATTTGTCATTTCCTTGAGAATAGAGAAGTCGAATCTTTGCAGATTTACTCATCGTTGTCGATTCAACGATCTCCATCACTGAAGAGTTGTTCAGAAGAGTGATTGCATTAGTTTTGCCAGACATGATTTACTTCCTTCTTTATTTGTGGATTACTTAATTGCTCTCCACAAATATATAATAGGATGTATCGTTTGCTCGTTATAGAGATTTGTTACTTCTAATGTGGTTTTTGTTACTTGCATCTATACTATCGATATGAAAATCTATTGTTGAATACTATTGTCTATAGTTAAAACAACGAAATGCAATACTTGCTTTTTATTTGCTGGTACGCCCCAAAAATTCTACCAGGTAAAACAAATGGGAGGCACAGGGACAGGTAGAAATAAAATTTGAAAAGACTTACTAATCCAATACTATTAGTACATTTAAATTTAAATTTTTAAACCTTTCCTATTCAAAAGACCTTAAAGGACCATCTTGCTATGGCCTCGAAGACATGTTATATTATATAGAAGACCCAGACACACGTGAGGTTGAGAAGGTCATTCAATGGCAAGCGATGACGCACTTGGAACGCCGGATCCGTATGATGACGGTCTAGGCAGCCAGTCAGAACTAACTCAAGATGAAGTGGACGAGCAAGCCCGTCAACACTTGATGGACACGTCTCTTGGCTTCCAGCGCATCCTGTTGCCGGAAGGTGCCTCCAGGGCGGACGCAATTTATTACATCAGCCAACAGATCCCGACGAACGAATACCAGCTACCGACCTTCTTCTATCGTAGTGACCTGTTACCACATAACTTGGGCTCTATGACCCAAGACGATGTTGACTCTGCTGCCGTTACCTTATACTATGACGAAGGCTATCCTACCTTTGGTAAGACCAAAGCACAGATCTTCTGGATGCAACTTCCTCACGAGCCTCTAGAAGCATACGGCGTGTTTCGACGTTATTTGGAACAAGCTGAGGATATTGGGCTCCGCCAACTCCAATTGCTTGCATTGGACGAGAACCTCCCGCTAGAACGCATCTCCTCGTGGGCCTTGGAATACTATTGGGGTCAAAGAAGTCGCGCCTATGATCTGTTCCAAGTAGCTGCGGAACGCAAGAAGCGTGAGATGCGTGTGCGTCGGACTGAAGACAAGCACTTTAAGATTGCGGAGTCTCTAATCCAAGACATCCAGAACATGATCGCAGAACAAGGTGAGACGTTCTATCGTAATCTGACGCCTGCAGAGGCGCTGCGTTCCTTGAAGGATCTTGTCAGTATCCAGCGTATTTCAATGGGGGAACACCAAAATGGCCGCCAACAAATTGCTGGTGTCTCTGATGTTATGGCTGGGGCTTCTGGCGCTGACCTCATGCGAGACCTTACGAAGAACATCGCCCAAGGATCAAGCGCCACCGGAATTGACAGCAACTTGCGGCTACTCATGTCAGACCCAAATTTCGCAATGCAGGCTCAGTCTCTCATCATTCAAGTGCGGCGTGGCACTGAGGCGCCAACAGGAATTGATATGGGAAGCGCAGGGGGTCAACCCAACGGGTCTCAAGCCAAGGTGATTGAAGGCACTCACAAGGTCATCCAAGACGACGCTTAAGTTGCTACTCGACGCTTAACCACCTCATAAGACGACACTAGACTCCCAATGTCATAAGACTATAGGACTAACGAAGTCTACAACTTTTCACCGCGAGGTTGAGAAGGTCATTTAAAAAGGCCACTATATGACACAAGTTCCTTATGATCAACAGGCATTCGATCAACAACACATTCACGACTTGGCTGCCAAGGCTGCAGCTGGAAGTGGACAGGATAATCGGCTCTCCCAAGCTCAGATCGCCCAACTCATAGGGAACTACAAGCTTACGCCTGCTACGCTAATGTCAGAACTGTGTGATTGGTGGACTCCTGCGCCCTTCTTGCAGTACCTGGGAGCTGAGATTGCAAGTGCCATCGCCAGAGGTGGTTGTGGGTTGTTAGTGTCGGCCCCTCCTAGACATGGGAAGTCTAAGCTCATCACTGTGGCTACTCCACTCTGGACCTTGGAGAACTTCCCCGAGAAGAACGTCATTGTCTCTACCTATGGTGAAGATCTGTCGACGGACTTCACTCGGGAAGTGAAAGACATCATCAAGGCTAACCAATCCAAGCTTTCGGTCCGCATTCGGCGCGATGTCGATAGAGCTGCCAACTTCGTCACGGAGCAAGGTGGTGGTTTGAAGGCTGTGGGTCTCCGAGGCACTATCACTGGGCGAGGCGCAAATGTCTTTATCATTGACGACTATATTAAGGAACCTAAGGAAGCGCTCAACCACCAATACCTTGAGTCACTTAAAACCTGGTACGCTACTGTCGCAAGAACCCGACTGGAACCAGGTGCGGTCGTCATTATCGTTGCAACGCGCTGGGTTACCAATGACTTGCACGGACACATCGAACGACTCGAGATGCGGCGCTCTCGTAAATTTTACCGGATCATCAAGATCAAGGCAATTGCGGGTAAGAAGGACCGCGATACTGGTGAATGGGTCGATGACCCCTCTTACCCCGATCTCCTTGGCCGAGCCCCTGGCACTCCCCTCTTCCCAGAGCGCTATGGTCGTGAGGCACTCGAGGACATCATTGATGAACTTGGTGCACGTTGGTTTGAAGCTATGTTCCAGCAGAATCCCAATGATTCTGACGCTTCAGCAACTAATGTTCAGAATCTCCGTTTCATTGGCCGAAGGGAATATGAAGAGTTCCTTGCAGGATTCAGTGCTACGGCACAACGGAGACGTTTTAAAAGGCGCCGCTCATGGGATCTTGCTTCCACTAAAGAAGCCGGAGATTTCACTGCTGGAGTACTCGGCACATACGATATTGAGACCGAGAAGCTCTACGTCGAAGGTGCAATTCATGGACAGTTCTCAGCTGGACGAGTCGAGGATGTCTTCTCTGAAGCTGCTGATCTGGAATCAAACGGTGGCGATCATCCTGACGTGGAATATATTCTGGAGCAAGAGCCTGGAAGTTCTGGCATCTATGCGGTCGAGCATTTCAAGACTCTTTGCCCTTACCGCAAACTCCGCGTTGTCAAGGCTGCTTCGGAAGGCAGTAAACTGCTTAAATCACAGCCTTTCCTGGCTGCAACGGAAAAACACCAGATAGTCTTTGTCGTGGATGATCCATCGGACTACTCTAAGGTTGGTTGGGTCAACAAGTTCATTGACGAGTTTGCGGTCTTCCCGGAAGGCGCTCATGATGACTTGATGGACGCAGCTGCTTCATTATATAATGATGTAACTGGTAAGCGCCCCTTAGGTGGTGCGTGGGGTCGTTCTCGCTCAGCTGCAGCCGTTCAAGAGCGGCTTCAGGCTAAAGACGAAAGACAGCGCAATGCCAAAGGATATTCCACTGCCGCAGAAGAACGCGTCAAAGCTGACGAAGTTCCTTTTAGATCTGGTGCTGGTACTTGGGGGCGTGACTCTGCTGCTAAGGGACGCTCCTCCACTGGTGGTTCTAAGAAGCTTGGCATACGCGTCCTTCGCTAATCTACTCCAATACCTACATACTTCATATTAACATTGGCCCCTGGGTTGAGAAGGTCATTCAAATGGGTTACATGTCGCGAATCATGGCAAGTGCAGCACCCATTGGAGAGCTTGCCTCTTCGGGTTGGCGAGCTTTGACCAATTACCCCAGAGACATCTGGGCCAGAAGCTTTGGCCAGAACGGTATGGGTCGAGACTTCTACGGTGTCTTTGGCTGGGATAATAAGATCAACTACAAAGCCATTTGGGAGATGTATCATCGAGGTGGTATCGCCAAGCGGATCGTGCATGCCTATGCAGATGCTGTTTGGGGTAATCCTCCGAAGGTCGCTGCCACCATCGCTTGGACTAAAGCTTGGGAAGAGTTGGTTATGGACCAAAATGTTTGGTCTGTTCTGCATCGACTCGACCGTCTTACCCATATCGGGCAATACGCCATCCTGCTGATTGGTACAGATTCGACCAACCTGGAGAAGCCCCTTGGACCGAATGAGAAGGTCACCTTCATCCAAGCATATGGGGATCGTTCGGCTAAGATCACTCAGTGGGGGCAGAATCCTGGTGATAAACGTTTCTGCCTTCCGATCATGTATACCATTTACCCGCAGCTGGCCCGAATTGAGGACCAAGCGCCTGGAACTATCGCAGCCGTCCAGCCTATTCCTATACAAGGATCTTACCGTGTACACTATACACGCGTCATTCACTGTGCCCAAGGTCAGCTGGAAAACGAACTCTTTGGGATCCCTTCCCTCTGGGCAATCTGGAACTATCTTACTGACCTACAGAAGGTCATTGGTGCTGCAAGCGAATCGTTCTGGAATACGGCGAACCGCGGTATGCAAATGGATCTTGACCCCGAGATGGACCTTGATCCTGAATCTGAGACTAACCTCAATCAGGAGGTCACTGAGTACTTTGAAGGGCAACGCAGGTTTATCCGTACTCGCGGAATTAAGGTCACGAACCTGGGTTCCGATGTTGCGGATCCGACTGGTCCATACAAAGCCTTGATCACTCTGATCTCAGGTACTACTGCTATTCCTCAGCGCATCCTGATTGGGTCTGAGTCGTCGCACCAAGCCAGTACGCAGGATAAGGGTGCTTGGGCTGAGCGTGTGGATGCTTACAGGTCTTTGACTTCTATGCCTTACTTCCTTAAGCCCTTCATCCTGAAGATGATGGAAGTAGGTGAACTGCCTACGGTCAAGCTGTCTAAAGTCAAAGTTGAGTGGCCTGACGCTTATACGCCGTCTCCTCTGGAGCGCGCACAGCGTGCTAACCAGATTGCGGCAGCTGCCAATAACTTTGCTATGGCGCTTGTTAACGTACCTAACCTCTATTCCATTGAAGAGGCTCGTGACCTTATGGAGCTGGATCCTGAAATTCCGAACGATGGTACTGCTCCTGAACCCAAACTCTTACCTGAACCTCCTGCAAATGGCCAAGGTATGGGTAAAGTTGCTAAACCCAAGAGTAGTGGTCCTGGCTCTGGCAATTCAACCCCTGGTAACACTTCAGATGCCAATGGCAAAGGCGATCCTCAAGCTCCCAAGTCCAAATAACCCCTAGAATGGCCATAACTGCGCACCTGGCTACCTCTGGCCCGCTCGAAGCGCGTCCGCTGTAACTCAGATTCCTGGAGGGTAAAGTGTCTGAACCCGTATTGCGCGTTAGGGTTTATGCATCGGATTTTATGAGTGGGGAAGACGAAAAGGAAGATGTACGCTACGTATTCCATTGTCCTGGATGTAACTATGGCCATTGGTTTAAGACAGGTGGCACTAAACGGCCAAAGTGGGAGTTTAATGACGACCTCTATCGACCAACTGTTAGGCCTTCTATCTTAGTCAACGCGCGAGCAACTCACCTAGGACCAAATGGAAGGTGTCACAGTTTCATTACAGATGGTCGTATTCAGTTCCTAATGGACTGTTGGCATGATCTTCGTGGTATGACCGTCGATCTTCCTGAATTGGAAGAAGAAGATTGTTGGTGACCAAAAATGTCCATCTGGTCAAAATCTTGGTTTTAGACTAAAATTGGTCATCATTCAAAGATGTCGTGGCACACATGTCTTCAAAAGACCCACAGCCTCAAGTTATGACTCAGACCTTGCAGTTTGAGACGTCAACTGATGTTGTCCTCCTTCGTAGGTGCGCTAAGTGCCATAGACCTCATCCTCGCGCTCAAGGCCTTGATACTGACAAGTGCGAGTGCGGTAATATGTGTGATGCTCCGCAGAAGCAAGATGGCGGAGATTCGGTAGCCACTAACTATATGACAGGTAATGTAGACCAACGCAGGCTGGATGTTCGGCTTGCACATTGGTGCCTGAAGACTGCTGAACGTCTCCGTAACTTCGCACAAAGGATTTGACCATGAATCTGAACGTCAATTATACTGTCCATAGCTGCGCAAAGACCGACATTCAAGTTCCGGTCCAGTTTAACGGACAAACCGTGATGGCCACTATGAACGGCGTCGTGGTGGAGCTGGTGTCTGAAGATGCGTCGATGACGCATACGATCAAGCTGGTTCCGAACCAAGCTGATCTGGACGACATTCTTGCGCGTTATACCGTTGGTGCTCGTGTCACTGCGGACTTCCTGACTCCGGATTATGTGGCTCCGACCTCTCCGTAAGGCTCTCCTGTAACCCTCAATAAGGAGTAGCCCATGTCGAACTACAAGATTGTTATTCCTCCTGGCGATGAGTTGATGTACCTCGACTCTAACGACGGGAAAGGTTGGAAGATCCAGCTGTCAGACAACGAACCTATGCGTGGTTCGTATGCTGCTTTCACGCAGGGTTATGTTCCGTATGCAACGCCGACTGATATTCTGACGATTCAGGGTTCTACTACCAAGACCATCCGTATCAGAACGCTGACGTTTGCAGGCATTGCAACTTCGCCTACGAACATCTTCATCAACACTGTTCGGCGTAATGGTGCTAACACTGGTGGAGCTTCTTCTACTCTTGTTACGCCTCGTCGTGACACTGTAAATGACATGGCTTCAGCTACACTGAGACTGTGGTCTGCTGCACCTACCGGTCTTGGTACGGTTGTTGATGGTGGATTCTCGGACGGTGGTCGTCTGAACCTTGCACCTGCTGCTAACGGCTCCATTGACCGTCTGGCTTTGCAGTATTCCTGGATCAATGAGCAAGCACCCGTGCTTCGTGGTGTAAATGACTACTTCTGTGTAAACCTTGCTGGCAACCCAACGACTCTTACGGGTGTTGCTTGGCCGGCTGGTGGAGCACTCGACATCAACGTCGTGTGGTCTGAAGAATAGAAAGGGCCTGAAATGCGGCATAATGCAGAAACCCTACAGCTTGCTGCAACTCACGCCCTTACGCATGAGATCTTTGTCCTCCAACAGAAGGTAGATAAAATGTCCCAAGAACTCGATGACCTGAACGCTTCGGTTGCTGCTTTGGGTGATGCTGTTCATGCAGCCACTGATGAGATTGCGACCCTGACTGCTGAACTGGCTGCGGCCTCGGCTAATGGAGATGCTGCTGGTGTGGAAGCCGCTGTCGCCAAGATCAATACCGCTGTGGCCTCACTTAAGGCAGCTGTTCCTGCATCTGCTCCGACAGTTGCTCCTGTGGTTGCTGACCCTGCTCCTGTGGCTGATACTCCTCTTGCCGCTGACCCTGCTCCTCCTAGCGATGTTCCTGCTGCCTAATCTTGTAGACCTTGATTAGTCAGCTCTGCTTTTCTTTTCGTCCCGTCAACCCCAATTGGAGACCTCCAATGAATCAAGCTGTTGTTGCCCCGAGGCCTTGGTCGCCTCCTTCTGTGTCTGACATTCTTCTGGATGAACTGAAGAAGGGCTTGACTTCGCTGGCCACTGTGCTTACCAGCGCTGGTGTGGCTATTGTTACGAACCGTATCATTCAGGCTGGTACTGCTGCCAAGAACATTGGCTGGGGTATCGGAACGACTGCTGCTGCTGTGGCGGATACTGCGCTTCAGACTGAATCTGCGCCTACCACTTCTGGTGGTCGTACGGTTGGTACTGAAACTCGTGCCACTACCACGGTGACCAATGATACCTATCAGGTTGCTGGAACTGTAACTGCAACATCGTCTTTGGCCATCACCGAAGCTGGTCTTCTGGATGCTGTGTCTGCAGGTAACCTGCTGATCCACGCCATCTTCTCGGCTGTGAACGTGAACTCTGGTGACTCGATCGCCTTCACCTTCCAGACCAAGTTCGTCGCCGCCTAAGCCCCACTAGGTGGTTGGCTAAGAGGAGGGGGAGTCTGTTTGTGGGCTCCCCCAAATCCAAGGCAGTTATAGCGGAGGTTTAGATGTCAGACGGTACAGTTATTAATGCGGGCGTAGCAGGCAATACCATCCGCGATATTGACCGTTCTCAGAACCCTACTCCGCTGCCGTACCACACTCAGGTTGTGCAACTTGATGCTGGAGGTCAGAATGCTGAATACCTCGTGTCAAATGCTCAGCCTCTCCCAGCTCTTATGGCAGCAATGGGACCCGACCCAACTTACATGTTCATGCTGATCTTAGCTGAACTACGCCTACAGACCCAAGTTCTTATGGAGGGTCTCAATATGCAAGTAGACCTCGACCAACGTCGAGCAGATCCTTCGTACTTAGCTAACAACCCTTCATAGGAGACTTAAGATGCCTCTGTCTCAGCTGCAAACTGGACCTCAAAATCTTGCCGACGGTGCAACTTCTGGTAACGCTCGTGGTGGTAAGCAGGGCGATGCTATCGTCTCTGAACTGCACGGTCGTTTTTACGAACAAGCTTATCGCGGTAACCTGTATTCTGCAGGTTCTTCGCTGACTGCCCTGTCTGCCAACACGATCTCGCTGTCCGCTACCACTACGCCTATTGTTGGTGTTTGGAATCCTCCAGGCTCTGGTGTGAACCTTAGTATCCTGCAGGCTGGCCTCCAGTGCGTCGCGAACAACCTGACCTCTGGTGCCGGTCCTGGTGCTTTCGTTTGGGCTGCTTCTGTTAACAACGCAGCTCTCACTCTTGGAGCTGCCCCGATCAACCGTAGGACGCTTACTGGTGGTGCTTCGCTGTCGAAGGCCTTCAACGGTGGTGTTGCACTGACTGGTCTTACTAACAACCTGGTGGTTCTGGAAGGCGCGGACTTCACTAGCCCATCTGGTCTGACGTATACCACGCTGGTTTCTACTTCTATCTTGGTGCCGACTGGTGGTGTGCAGAACATCGATGGTTCGCTGATCGTGCCTCCTGGGGGAGTTCTGGCACTGCTGAACACTGTCTCTTCGACCACCTTCTCGGTTTACAGCCGTCTGCTGTGGGAAGAAGTGCCGATCTAAGCGCCTCCTACTTACTAACTATGACTATGTTTAGCGAACTATGGTTTTGGGTCCTCATTATTTATGGGGACCCTTTTCCCTTCCTTCTCCATTTGGAGGCCTAAATGACCCTTGCCCTTCTGTATCGTCAACAGAATCTCGGCAAAGGCTTTTCAGTAGGCCCAGCAGCTCCTACTCAAAATTATAACCTGATTAATATGCTGTTTGCATCTGCCTCTCAGGCAGCCTATGCATATAATGAAATCCCCTACAATTTGTCAGGTTATCCCGGCTGGTCGTTCAGCAACTTGACCGGTGGTTACAGCCTCGACGGCTCGACGAGGTTCGGCGTAAACCTTCTTCCAAATTCGAACGACGTTCTCTCTGCCTATTGGGGGAACGGCGGCCTTTCGAGCATTTCCGCAAACGCTGGAACCGATCCGTTCGGCGACAATAAGGCGAATGCGATTGCATGGAATGCCGGAACCGGAGCCGGAAACGCCTACGTTTTTGTGCCCAATTTGCTGTCGCCTGGAACGCCGGTCATGGCGGCTTCGACGACCTACACGCTTTCGATGTGGGTGCGCGGAACGGGCGTTTTTTGGCTCAATTGGTACGACAACACCACGAACTTAAACGGCAACAGCGGTGCAATCACTGCCACGTCGTCGTGGGTTCGATACTCCTACACGTTCACGACCGCTTCCGGGATTACGGTTTCAACTACGGACGTCGGCCTTAACAGTGCGGACGGCAATGCCGGAAGTCTGTACATTTACGGCGCGCAGCTTGGACTTGGATCGACAGCGACACCTTACGCTCGCACGACGACCGCCGCGACTTCCGCCCCCCGCATCACGTCGGCCGGGCTGCTGGTCGAGGGATCTGCGACAAACCTCGCGACCTACTCGACAAGCCTGACGACAAATCTTCCCTGGAACAACGATATCAGCTTGTCAATCGCAAGCGCGGCAGTCGTTGCCCCTGACGGAACGACCTCTGGTGTGATTGCGGCTACCCCCATTTCTTCTCTGGGTGTTCCGCACATGTATTACCAGAGCATCACCGGCACCGCCTCTGCTCCCTACACGTTTAGTTATTTTGCCAAAGCGAATGGAGACAACTTCGTCGGGCTGGTCATGAGCGATTATAACGACAACAACGGCGGATATGCGATTGTCAATCTCTCGACTGGATTGGTGGCTTTTACCGGCACGTTCGGTTCGGGAACGCTTCTCGGGGCAACCTGTTCGTCGGTTCGCAATGGCTGGTATCGGGTAAGCATCAGCGCCATCGCCTCTACTGCCACCTCGCTATATCCCTCGATCTGGGTCGGGCCAACGCAAGCTGCGGTTCAGTTCGCGATGGTTGGCGGCCAGTTCGCTGGCGACGGCGTCTCGGGCGCCTATATCTGGGGTCCGCAAGTCGAAGCCGGTTCGGTTGCTACGTCCTACATCCCAACTGGATCATCGACGGCGAGCCGCGCCGCCGACGTCGCGAGCCTGACCTATTCGGGCACAGCATCTTCTATGTCTGTGACTACACCTAATCTTGGGACTCTGAGCTATCCCATAACAGGTGTAACCAATTTGTGTTGGCCGTCTAACGACCATTCACATTCGAATTGGACTCACAACGGCTCATCTATTACTGCCTTTAATATATTAGCACCTGATGGTACGTACTCTGCGCAGCAGCAGACTGAAGACACTAGTAATGGTGCACACAATGACTTTTACACGCTGTCAACGACGGCGAACCAAGTCATCTGCTTTAGCCGTTATATTAAGCCTGTCTCCAGACGCTACTGCTTTATTGGCATTACCAATGGTTCGGATTATGTTGATGTAATCTTTGACCTTACTGGTACAGGCGCTCAAACTTTTCAGGCAGTCTCAGGTTCAGGTATTTATGTCGGATCTGGCATCACTGCTCTAGCTAACGGCTGGTATCGTGTTTGGGTTGCAGGCTCACTTAGCGACACGACCTACTATCCGTACTGTGGTTGCAGTATCTATGCCACTAACCCTGGACGCATAAACACAAGCTATACAGGCACTAATGGCTATTGGTATCAATGGCAGTCACAAATTGAAGCAGGCTCTGCTCCTTCTTCACTTGTGCCTACGACTACGGGTGCTCAGACGTATCCTCAATTCGGTGTAATAACTCTAGATGCCCCAACAAATCTCCTTCCGCAATCAACTCCTACTGGTGCGAATGGTTGGTTTGCGTACAATACTGCAACAGCCACAGGAGGCTATGCTGATCCTCTGGGAGGTACCACCGGAGTCCAAGTTGCACTTAGCCCTAGCGCGGCCTGGGAATATGGCAACCTGGCATTAGCGGCTGGGGTAACATACACTATCTCTGCATACATAAGATGTGCTTCAGGTACTCAAGTTGTATGTCTTGATTTGTTTGATGGATATACATACACCGATCATAATAGTTCCGATCTCATTGTCACTACTTCGTGGCAAAGGCTTAGTGTTTCTTATACACCTGCATCCTCTACACCTTACGGTGGTTTTTGCCTTGTTCCAGGATCTGCAAACGCAGCAGCAACGGTCATCTTTGCCTTTCCTCAGCTTGAGGCTAATCCCTTCCCGACTGGATATGTACCCACGTCTGGTACTGCAGCTACTGGACCTTCTATGCCTTGGCTTGGCCAACCGATCACTAGCTTAACTGTGCAAGAAGCATTTGGTGCACAGATGCCTGCAGCAACTGGTTCTCAGGTCTCTACGACGACACCTACCTTTATTGCTGGTAGTGGTGGCACTGTGTATTCTCGAACCTTTACAGCAACAGCTAACCAAACCTCTATCATTCTGAAGGCTATTGGTACACACTTGCTGAACAATGCTTCAGCACCTGCAACTGTGTTAAAAGGAACTTCTAAAGCAATTCCCTATAGTGCCGCGCAGACTTCCATTCTTAACGCCAGCAAGACGTTCTTTAGAACTCTGACAGCAATAGGCTCCCAGATCAGCAGCTTTACCAAGAATTTTGGTCATGTTGTTGTAGCTACCGCATCTCAGACCTCCAAAGTGGCAAATGCCATTAGCAAGCAGGTGCCCTACAATTTTAGTCAGGTATCTACTGTCATTAAGCAGTATGCCACGATTTACAAGGCAACTGGATCGCAAGTCTCCAGCGTCAACACCATCAAGAGCCGCCTCATCACCCTGACTGCTATTGGTAGCCAAATCAGTGTGTTGCGTAATGCCATTAGTAAGACTATCCCCTATTCTGTAAATATGACCAAGAACTTGCAGAACAGCATTACTAAGTTTGTTCCTTACTCTTTGGCTCAAACCTCTAAGGTTGTCAATGCCATTAGTAAGAGCATTCCTTATTCTGTGGCACAGGTTTCTATTGTTAACCTTATCAAGAGCAGGTTTGTGACTCTGACAGCTACAGGGTCTCAGATCTCTGTGATGGTTAAGCAATTTGGCCATGTGTTCCCTTATTCCGTGAACACTACTAAGAACCTGACTAATGGCATTGCTAAGTTCATCACGAACTCCGCAACGCAGGTTTCAACCTCCACACCTATTAAGGTGCATATCCAGAATCTGCTGGCTACGGGTTCTCAGGTTTCCACTATCTTGAAGCCTGTAGGCAAGTTACTTGTGGCTACTGCTTCTAGTACGAAGAATCTGACCAATGCCATTAGCAAGTTTGTACCCTACTCGGCAAATACTGCTAAAAACCTACAGAATGCTATCACGAAGAAGGTTCCTGCGGCTACGGCATCTCAAGTCTCTACCATTGTTACCTCCAAGACCTTCTATAGGACACTGACTGCTACTGGCAACCAGATCTCTACGTTTGTCAAAGTGTTCGGCAAGAATCTGGTAGCTACAGGTAGCCAGATCTCTAGCCTACGTAATGCCATTAGTAAGTTTGTGCCTTACTCGGTGACACAAGCCTCTAACGCCTACAAACAATGGATCCATACCTTTACGTCCAACGCAACACAAGTTTCCTCCATAACTACTATTAAGCTGAAGGTTCAGAATCTGTTTGCTACGGGTTCTCAAATCTCTACCCTGCGTAACAGCATCACCAAGCTGATTCCTTATTCAGTTGGCAGTGCAAAGACTCTGACCAATGGGATCACGAAGTTCGTGACAAACTCTGTTACGCAAGTCTCCACTGTCCGCAAGAGCACTACTAAGACTCTTGTGGCCACTGGCTCTCAGGTAAGTGTGCTTAACCAAAGTCGTACTTATAGCCGACTGTTGGCAGCTACTGCAAGTCAGGTCTCAACGCTGAGCAATGTCATCTCTAAGGTGGTAGGTTATGCTGCTGCTCAGACCTCTACGGTTACTAAGCAGTATGCCCATATCTTTACTAAGACAGCAACTCAGATTTCTACCTTGATTGCAGGACACCAGTACATCAGACTCTTGACAGCTACTGCCTCTCAAGTGTCGGTGTCTACTGCCAAGCGTGCCATTTCTCAGGTGGCATATGCTACTGCAAACCAAGTCTCTACTTTGACCAGAAATTATGGTCGATTCCTTTATGTACTCAATAGTCCTATTGCTTCTGTATGTAACAGCATCACAAAAACTATTACAGGTCAAGCAACTCAGACGTCTACCTTATCTAAAGCCTTTGTGCACACCTATGTAGCTACCGCTTCTCAAGTGTCTAGTCTCTTCAAGGTCTTTGGTAAGACTCTGATTGCAACTGCCTCTCAAACGTCCAAAGTACAGAAGCAACTTGCACATACCTACTACCTGTTTGTCTCTCAGGTCAGCACACTGCAAAAAGGGATTACGAAGGCTATCCCTTACAACGTGACGCAAGTGAGTACGGTCATCAAAGGTCAGCAAAAGCTGCTTCCTTACTCTGTAACTCAGATCAGCACGACTGCACGTGGATTTGGAAAGACCCTTGTGGCTATTGCCAACCAGGTTAGTTTGGTGCGTAACAACACGCAGAAGCTGGTCTACCAATATGTGCAGCAAGTAAGCAACCTGATTAAGACTGTTGGCACTACTAAGGCTGCTACGGCCTCGCAAAGCTCCAACGTGGTGGCAACTAAGTTTGCACCTCGACTGCTGACTGCCACTGCTAGCCAGGTGTCAACACTGACTAAGTCCTTTGGTCATACGTTCACTAGCACTGCAACTCAGGTCAGTGTGTTGGGTAAGCAACTTGGTCGTACACTACTTAGCTTACAAGCACCCATTGCCTCTGTAACTAAGAGGTATACCCATACTTATGTGGCCATTGCTAATCAGGTCTCTGTGGTGTATCGTTCCTTCCCGAAGGTTCTTACTAATACTGTGACTCAGGTCTCTAATATCTTCACTGTCTTCTATCAGGCCTTTAAGTCTAAGATTGACCAGGTTCAACTATATGGTACACGTCAAACTGTTCAACTCGTTGGCATTCCTAGAGTGACTCAAATGTACGGCGTCCGGCAGATTAGTAGCATCTCCGGTGAGCCTTCCCAAGACAACAACCCCATTTAAGGAGGGCAGAGGGCATGTCTAACTTTGTACCAGTGACCGTAAATTCTGGTCAGGACTGGATTATCAATCACCAGGCGTATCAGTCCGACGGTATCACACCTCAAGACTTGACAGGTGCTACAATCTATCTGCAGGTTGGAACTCCTAAAGGTGTAGTGGTGATTCCTTATACGGCTGTCACTGTTGCCATTTTAAGCCCTAACACTTTGGGTAAGAGTGTCCTCACCATTCCGAAGGCTCAGCAATATGCTTATAATGCAATTCCTGGGACTTATGAATATACCCTCCGGATTAAGCTTAATGATGGATCGGTTGTGGATTATAATGAAGGTCCGTGGACGGTGAAACGTACTATGTTCCCTTGGGGATTCTAAGAGGCTGGTCAACTAAATATAAGTGTGACCAGATTTCTGGGTCTTGATTTCCTAAACATCAAACGGTATAATGAGAACATGGCACAACTTAGAGAAATTAGAGTTCAGACGGACTCGAATACGTCTCTCATCCGGACCGAGAGCTTCTCGGGACGTGAATACCTGGTTGTCCCCGTTGTGGCGTTGAAGGAAGGTGTCCTCTTTGGTGCGAATGCTTCGTCGCCAGAGTTTTGCCCTTCCTCCGCCCTTGAGAGTTTGCCTGCTAAGTGGAACGGTCGTCCGATTGTGATGAACCATCCGCAGATTCAGGGTGCATTCGTTTCTGCCAATCATCCTAAGGTCATGGAAGATTGGGCTTTCGGATATGTCTTCAATGCCTACTATGATGACTCCTCCCTGAAGCTGGAGGCTTGGATCGATACCGCACGTGCTCAAGAGCTTGGTGGTGAGTTCCAAGATGTCGTCGACCGGATAAATTCGGGTAAGGTTGTTGAGGTTAGCACAGGCCTCTTTTGTGATGTGATTCCTGAGGCTGGTACCTTTAGAGGACAGAAGTATACGGCAAAATGGGCGAACATCAACTCTGATCACCTGGCCATGCTGTCAGATGGCGTCCTCGGGGCATGTTCGATTGAGAACGGCTGTGGTGCTCCACGCCTCAACGCAGCAAGCGAGGTCACTATGTCAACTAACGCGCAATGCACTTGCCAGACAGAGAACGCTAACGCCACACAAGCTACTGGTGTTGTTCTTACTGCTTCGGCTGTTGAAGTCCCCCAACTGCTTCCGGCCACTGTGGTTGAGAAGGTCCTTCAAAGCGCGATGGCCAACTTCAAGAGCAACGCCGTTGCCTCTACGATCCTGGCCTCTGACGCCCGCAATATTCTTGGACAGGCCGTAAAGGTCAAGTTCTCTGATCTCCAGTATGTTTATCTGGTTGATGCTACCTCCGATACTGCGGTTGTGCAAGGTTACAACCAAGATTGGGAATCTTCGCTTTTCTCCGTCACTTACACGATGGACGAGACCGGAGACGTTGAATTCACTGGTGAACCTGAGCCGGTGATGCTTCTCACTTCCATCCTTCCTGCCCCTAAGGTCAGTGAGGAGGGTGGTGTGAACAATGGTGTTGAACCGACCGAAGACACCACGGTCATTGCAAATGAAGGTGTTCCTATGACCACGAACAACACCGATCCGGCTCAGTCTGCTGCTGCCGCGGTCTCTGCTCCTGCCGTCGAAGCTCCCGTCGTCAACGCCTCTTCGGCGCCTCCGTCGATGGAAGACTATCTGGCGACTGTTCCGCCTGCCCTGCGTAAGATGATTGAAGATGGCCTGAAGGCTAATGCTTCGCGCAAGGCCGCTCTCATTGCCTCGATCAAAGCCAACAAGTCCAATACCTTCTCGGATGCGGCTCTTGACTCGATGGACAATGAAGTTCTGGAAGGTATCGCTGCTCTGGCTAAGACTGCGGAACCGACCATTGCGGTCAACGAAGGTCAAGCCTTCCTCGGTCGTCCTGCTCCCGTGGCGCCGCAAGTCTTTGCTGCCTCCACCGATGATTCGGCGGTTGGTGGTGCTGATGAACAGCGCAATCAAGCTGCCACAAAGTTTGGTGCTCCTCCGGTGACTCGTGCACTGACTGGAGACACTAAGGCGGCTCATCGCGTGGGTACCTGGAAGCACTAAGATCGTAGTCCTGCCTCGTCCCTCATCTCTCTAGGAGAACCTTATGTCTCAACGTGTCATCCTTCGTGGTAATTCGGAAGTCGTCTACAAGGAAGGTGTCGTTTCCGTTGCCACGCTGCTTCCTGGCCAACTGGTTCAGGAAACCGGTTCTAGCCAGACTACGACTTCTCCGTCTGGTCAGGCCTTTGCTCCTCTGTACACGACCACCATTCAGCCTCAAGCGCTGACCGGTCGTGTTACGGCTCTGGTGGCTCTGGAAAACTTCTGGGCGCCGAACAACGCTCTGACTCCGAACATCTCGACCGCTTGGCCTGCTAACGCCACGGTTCAATATGCGGCTCTGCAGCCGGGTGTTGAATTCCTGGCCTGGCTTGCTGCCAACGCCACTGCCGTCGCTTTCGGTGACTTCCTGGAATCCGATGGTGCAGGTAACCTCCGTGAATACACTGTTGCCAACGGTGATAAGGCGGCTGTTACGATCAACAGCGGTGTTTCCAACGGTGGTATCAACCTCGTTGCCGTTAAGGGTGGTGCGGCTGGTAACAGCATCTCGATCCAGATCCTGGCGGCTGGTACTGCTGCGATTGCTGTTAACAATGGTCAAGACATTGTCGTGACTCCGCAAACTGGTTCGACTTCGGCTACTGCCATTGTTGCCCAGATCGTTGCCAACGCTGCTGCTGCTGCTCTCGTGACTGCCACTGCGGTTGGTACGGGTGCTGGTCTGGTTGGTGTTATCGCCCAGACCCTGCTGGCTGCTGGTCAAGATGGTGGTTCGGGTAATGCCCAGTTCCAAGCTCTGGGTGCTACTTCCCAGATCGCTCAGGCTCAGCAGATCCGCGTCCGCGTTCTGAACTAGTAGTTCGCCCGCCTAGTTGATAGGCTCATTAGCTAGTCCTTAGGAGGGACAATATGTTCGGAAATACTCGTTCTGATGCCACGGTGACCGTCCTTAACCAAGGTGGTGCATCGAAGGCTCTGGGTGGTGGCTCGCAGCTGCGCACCCTCATGGAGAACAACTTCGACCCGCAAGCCCTGCGGACGAACAACGTTCTCCTGTATGATGAATGGAAGCTGTTCGACAACGTCATCATCCAGATTGCCCGTGAACGTCTGATCATGGCCAACCTGCTGATGTCGCGCGGTCTGACCTATCCGATCCCGAACGCTCTTGGCGTTATCCAGCTGCAATGGCAACGGTCCGGTGATATGAACCCGGCTGAAGTCACTATGACTGGCCTGTCGGAAGCGGATAAGGACGAAATCGACTTCGACTTCCAGTCCATGCCGATCCCGATGATCCACAAAGAGTTCCAGATGGACGCTCGTACCCTGGCGATCACTCGTCGCGGTGGGATGCCTCTGGACACCACGCAGGCTGAAATTGCTACCCGCAAGATCGCCGAAATGGTTGAACAGATCATCTTCAACGGCATGACTATCGGTGCGTCGATTGGTGCTATCTACGGTCTGATGACTCAGCCGTATCGTAACACCGGTTCGGTGACTGCTTCTTGGCTGACTGCCACGGGTACTCAGGTTATCGCGGATGCGATTGCCATGCAGAACGCCCTGATGGCCAAGAACATGTTCGGTCCGTATGTCCTGGTTGTTCCGCTCAACGTTTACAATGCGCTGGCGGAAGACTACAAGACCTACGCCGACGTTACGATCCTCGAGCGTCTGCTGAAGATCCCCGGCATCGATGGTATCATTCCTACCTCGCGTATGACTGGTACGAACGTGCTGATGGTCCAACTGACCTCTGACGTGATCCAACTCATCGACGGCATTCAGCCTATGATGGTTGAGTGGGAAAACCGCGGTGGCTTTGAACTGAACTTCATGATCTTCTGCATCATGCTCCCGCGTGTCCGTGCAGACTATCTGAACCAGTGTGGTATTGCACACTACTCGTAAGGGTAAGTGCTCTACTAACCACTACCTAATCATCTGTTCAGTCATTGGAGAGTGAGATGGCCGGCCGTAAAGAAGCAACTATTGCAGAAGCACGGAAGTACGCTCAACTTAACGGTGACTGGACAGATGATGAAGGGGAATATCTTCGGCATCCAGCTATGGTTTTCCGAGATGGTTCCCTTGGCTCGAAAGGACATATTGATATGGCTAAGGTAGATAAGCCTGAGGCAAACCTCGTTGACGACATCCCGTCGCCGTTTCCAGATCAAGGAAAGCCCATGGAAGGCACTGACCCCTACATCCTGAAGGCTGGTCGTGAGCATTGGTACATCACCAAGGGCGAACGAGTTCAAGCTCTTGCGGGTGACACTGTGTATCTGACTCCTGAGCAGTACGCAGCGTTCCAGGATAAGTTCTATCCCGCGAATGAGACCCCGCCTGCGACTCCGCTCTTTGATGGCGTTCCGGTTGTAGACTCTACTCCGCCGACCATCAAGGAAACCCAAGAAGCTCTGACTGTTCCGCCTGTGGTTGAAGCTGCTCCGGCCGCCGATGCTGAAGAAGCCAAAGAAGCCACCGACTCCAAGCCTGCTGCTTAAGTTAGGGGTTCACGATGTCACTAAACGCACCTGAAGACATTACGTCATTTATGGAAGTGCCGACTGGTGTCCCTGACACAATGGTTCAGGTGTGTTTAGATGATGCCAACCTCTTCATCACGGAAACGTTGGCCAATGCAAGTCTCTCCACAGCACGCCTGACGGCCATTGAGCGTTACTTGGCTTGCCATTTTATGTTGATGCTGACTGAACGAGGTGGACTTACTTCATCGCAGTCCGGAGAATATTCACGTGATACCTATGTAGCAGCCACCTTCGCAAACCAAACCGGATTTGCTGCTACACGGTATGGCCAACAAGCCATCATGATGGATACCTCAGGGATTCTGAAAGGTCTTACCTCCAAGAAGCTTCCTGCCCAATTCTCTGCCGGTGGTGGCAGTGTCTCTGCAGTTCCTGGTACACTGCCTCCGGAGACTGGTTACTATCCTTGGCCTGCTTAACGAACACATAGGTGACTTATGGGACTTCCCTCAATGGGCCCTGGCAGCCGTAACATGAACCAACCCATTACTTATTGGGCGCCTGCAGGTGTTAACAATTACAATGAGTTCCAGTTCGCTACACCTGTGCTCATTCATGGGCGCTGGACTCGAGACTCTAATCTTGTGACCAACATTCATGGTGATGAAGTCAAGTATAACAGCCTTGTGCTTCTGGATACCGATGTAGTGGAAGAAGGTTATCTGGCGCCTGGTGACTTTACTAATGGTCCAGGATACACCACGAATCCAAATGATGGCACCGTTCCTGCTCACCAAATTCATGCCTTCCATACGGCGACTGATCTTCGGAATATGGAAAAAGAAAGGCGGGCATACACAGGATGAGCATTCGTGATTTTGACCCTCTGCTTAAAAGGATTGACCGTCGCACTGGTAAGCGTGGGTCTCTTCCTAAAGGCAAGCAAAGGCGCCAAGGTCTTAGTTCTGCAGTGCCTCCAGAAGTTCAGCCTACAGGTTCTGCAGGTATTACGCCGATCAAGATCAATGTAGGGCGTTCTAATATTGTGGTAGATGGTTCTTCGGAATCTTCCTTATATGAGGGTCTCAAGGAAGCGTTCGGCACCTTAGCAAAGGACCTTCAATGGTATACGGAGCAACTAGAAGGCTTTCTTCCTAACGACTTGACTGAGGCACTAAAGCCTACCCTTGAGTTGTCTGCCTACTATTGTCCGAAAGATACGCTGGAACTAGTCAACTCTAGGTATGTGGCAACTGAACAATACAGAGGAGGGGCTCGCTGTGAAATTGGTTATGCTCGGGGTGGTGAGCCTCACTATGCTATCTACGTCCATGAAATCCCTGCCACGCACGACCCCCCGACAACGGATAAATTTCTGCAACGTGCGATAGACGAGGACTATCATAATATCGTCCAACGTGTTACTGATAACCTTCGTATTCGGATGGGATTGAGTTAGAATGGCTACACAGTCACCTGCAATTCAGATTCGGAACATCCTCGCAGCGGCTATGCCGTCTTCGGGGTATTCTTATTTTGCGGGTGGCTTGTATGAGACTCCGGATGCTCAAGTACTTGTACGACATGCAGGTGGACGTCCAGGTGAGGTAGCTGTTGCAATTGACTATCCTGCCATTCAGCTGATTGTTCGTGGTGGGCAAGGACAGGGTAAGTATGAGGATGCATATGATCAGACTATTGCTTGTCGTGATGTGTTGGTTCGTATTCCTTCACATCCTACATTATACCCTCTCCTAGATGGTTGCAAGACTCTGGGAGACATTCTGGATCTTGGTCAGGATGATAAAAGTCGTCCTATGTTCTCTCTCAACCTTAGCCTCATTGTTTCCTACCCCAGTGGTACTGGATATCGTATTTAGCCATCACAACCCCTAAGGAGTAGACCATGTCTAACAAAGCAGTACAAATCAGCACGAATGGTACGACTTGGTATACTCTTCCGGGTAACCAAGGTTCGTATACGGACGAACTGAACGAGACCAAAGATACTGTTTTTGGTCAAACGTTTGAATCCAATCAGCCGAATATTGGTCAATGGAACATCCAAGCGAATGCCATCTTCAAGGGCATCGTCGGCTACAATATGGTCATCTTTAAAGGTGGTACTCCTACGTCGACGACTGCAGAAGCCTGTGCTCTTGTGTCTGGTAAAACTTATCAGGTGACGAACACGGCTCACCGTGTGATGGATTATAACAACACTGTTACGGTTCTCGACAACAGTGTTAACCAAACCGCCAACGTGCTGAGCATCGATTATCTGACTGGTACTGTTACGTTCCTGTCGACGTATACTGTCACTGGTCCTGTAACTATGACTTACTACTATGTTCCCATGACCCAAATTGCTAAAGCCAAGAGCACTAAGCTCTCCCTTACGCAAACTGCCATTGATCAGACGGGTTATGACGACGCGCAGACGAACTCTGGCTTCCGTGTCATGGTTCCTGGTCTTCGTTCGGTCACTCTTGAATTGGGTAACATCTTTAAGGCTTCTAACGCCTGGGAAACTGCTCTGCAAGGTCGTGGCTATGTTATGATTGTACTTGACCTTAACGGTGACGGTCTTACTGTCTTCCGTGGGTTCTTCAAGCTCAGCAAGCGTACTCAGTCTGGTAACCAAGGTGAAGTGGAAGCTGAAACCGTTTCCGCGATGCTCTGGGTTCCTCCTGGTGCTCTGGTGGCTTTCCCGGCTAACTGGTACATTTCGGGATCCTCCACTCTTGCGACTGCTGTTCAGGCTGTTCTGACTGCTTGGGTTAACCAGACGACGATCTACGCTCGTTACCTTCCTTCTGGTGCGTCTGGACAATCTCCGCTCGATGGTATCTCTGGTTCGGCTTTCCCGATCGATTGTAGCCTTGACAACGCTGTGGACGGACTCAATACGTTCACTGTGAACATGCGTGGTACAGCTAACCCGACCATCGTGTAATCGAACTAACCCTTTCATCAACCAACCCATTGGAGGCCACAATGGATACGACTGATAATAGCCCCGCGATTGTAACTGCCGATTCGGCTCATGGCTCACCCTCAGCTACCTCCGACGCGCTAGAAACCGCGCCTCCGGTAAAGCTGTCCCGTGATGATGCTCGTGCCAAGATCTTTGCTGCCAAGCCTAATAGCCGGAAGCTTGTCTTCTTTGGCGTTCCTGTTGAAGTTCGAGATCCGTCCATCGAGGACGTCTTATCGTTCCAATCCAATGAGGATCGCGCTTATGGCATGGCACTGATGATCGTGAATTATGTCTATAACGCTGGAACCGATGAACGCCTCTTTGAAGATGGTGACATCCCTGATATCCTTGCTCTACCTTTCTCCAGTGACATTCGTGTTCTTCAGGAAGCCATCAACGATCTGACGGGGGTGGTCCCTTCCACTGACGACAAAAGCCAAGCTGCGACGTGATCCATTACTTTGGGCAGCCTTAACAGTTGCCTATGAACTTGGAATGGATTCCGACCTTGTGCTGAAATGGCCTCTGCAGAAACTTAAGACCTGGTTAACTTTCCTTAAGGTGCGTCAGGAATTAGAAGCAGAGGCCATGAAACAAGGAAGCAGCAAGGCAAATGCTGAAGATGCGGCAATCAACCGGTTGAGAGCTCTTCAAGAAGACAAGGCTAAAGCGGCTAAGCGCCGAAGCCGTAAGTAGTGTTGGCAACTAATCAGGAGTAGGCTATGTCCCTTAACCTGGGCGGAATTACTTTCGGATTAGATGCCAACACTTCTGGCCTCTCAACCGCACAATCTAAGCTTCAGGCATTTGGTGATACCGTGGCATCGGCCATGAAGAACACTAAGGGTGCCATCGACGAAACAACCTCAGCACTCATTAGGCAAGAAGGGCAAGCTGTCCGTGGACTGATGCAAGTTCAGGACATGATCGCCAAGATCAATGCCACCAAGATTGCACCTGAGGCAAAGGTAGATTCTATTAGGTATCTGGAAAATGCCTATGCAGCTTATGTAAAGGCACTGACCGAACCTAAGGGTGCAACTCTGAATGCCCTCGGTAACCAGCGAGTTAACCTTGGTTGGCAAGAGAACATCAACTTCATCAACAGACAGGTAGAACTTGAGAAAGAATCCGCAGCCCAACTAGCACGGAATAACTATCTCTGGTCTCTGCAACGGGAAGAGATTGCTAAGGCTGATGCACGTCTAAAGGATTTCCAAGATCGTCTTGGTCGGCAACAGGCTAATGGCAGTATTTCAACTAAGACCGCTGAGACCCTTAATACCGGAGCCATTGGTGCTACCGCTGAATATACGGCTGGCCTGAGAAGTTCACTACTGACTCATGAAGAACTGACTAATGCACAATTGAAGCTGCGCAATTCTATGAATGCGGTTACTCGTGACATGCGAGAGGCTGTATCAGCAACTAATCCGTTTGTGCAGGGACTGTCCAACCTCTCTAACATTGCGACCTTGATTGGTGGTCCTTTTGGGTCATTTGCTACTCAGCTCCAACAGTCTCACCAGCTCATGAGTGAGAATACACTGGCAATGGGTGCACTGTTAACTGGTTTTGCTGCCTTAGCGGCAGGTGCTCTTGGAATGGTAGGTGCTATTACATCTGTCACGATTGAGTACGAAAAAGTTGTTCAGACTCAAACGGCAGTTTCCGGTTCTACTGCATATGGTGCAGCTCAATTTCAATTCCTTGTGCAAGTAGCTAATCAGGCAGGCCTTTCGATCTCTACATTAACTCCTGCCTTTAATAGGTTTATTGCTTCGGCTGTTGGGTCAGGTAGCTCTGTGCATGAAGCTGACCAACAGTTCAAGAACCTTGCGGTTACCTTTGGTGTGATGCATTTGTCAAGCCAAGACTCTGCAAACGCCCTTAAGGCCTTTGATGAAATTATGTCACGAGGCTATGTGACAAGTCGTGACCTCGTGACTCGACTGTCTAATGACTTCCCGGGTGCAATGTCCATTGCTAAGCTTGCAACTGGTGCAACTGGTGCTGAGCTAGATAAGATGCTTAAAAGCGGACAAGTTAATGGTCCTGCCTTTGTTAAGGCCTTCCAAGAAGCTGCAGCAGCACTTTATCACATTGACCTAAGTAAGTCTGTTGATACTCTGCAGGCCTCTCTTGAGCGCATCCACAATAAATGGGATGTGTTCATTCTTTCTATCTCTCAAGCAATGGGAGCATCCCAATCCTTCAAGAACATTCTTACAGGTCTTGGAAGTGTGTTGGATTGGCTGGGCTCTCATGCCCAATTGGTGCTCTCTGCAATTGCTGGCCTTGCAGGTGCATTAGCAGGTCTGGCAGTAGCTCAGGTCGCTATAGGAATTGTAACTGCATTGGGTAGTGGCTTAGCTATTATGCGAGCTGGTATTACTGCGGCTACCACTGCTTACTATGCATTGACCTCTGCTATTAGAGGTGGCACTATTGCTATGGCAGCTTTTGATGCAGCCAGCATAGCTAATCCTATTGGCATCATGATAGCTCTGGTAGCTACGCTGACTGCCGTTATCTGGGGCGCTACATCTGCCTTTAATACTGTGAATAAAGCTATTGATGCCAACAATACCAAGCTGGTAGACTTCACTAGTGTTGATGCCTACATTGCAAAGGCCAAGGATCAGAAGCTTCAAATTGATGAAGTTACTAATTCCCTGTTGAAGCAAGTAGAGGCACAAGCTGCTGCGGCAGACCAACAACTGCAAGGCAACAATAGGCAGTTGATGGATGCTAATGCCACTGTAGCTAATTGGCAAGCTCGCGTATCTAATGCTGGTGGACACGCTAATGACTATGATAAGACACAGTTGGCGGAATGGAAGCGTAAGGCTGAAGGCCTTCAACGCCTGGTTGACTCTGGTATTGCAGAAGGTCTTCGTACTCAAGGACGTATTAGTGACCTTGAAAATATTCAGCATCTACCTAGTGACAATACTGTTGGACCTGGCAGCCCCAAAGAGCAACCTGACAAGAAGGGCTCTGGTATTCCAGGTCTCGATACTTTGATTACTAAGGCAAAGCTTGCGGATGAAGAACTAACTAACTTGTGGAAGGGTCCCCCTAATGAGGCCCTAATTCAGGCCTTTGAGAAGACTGCTGCTGAAATTAGTGCTATTGGAGATGATACTAAAAAGCAAGCACTGGCTGCTGAAAAGCTTCATGTCTCTTGGGACAATGTTGCCTCTAGTATGGATTATCTGAATACTAAGGTTGTCTTGACCTCTAATGCAGTAAAGGACTTTACTAAGATCTGGGAAGATGTGCACAAGTCAGAGGGTGCTATTAAAGGCATTAATGATGAGATTGCAGCCCTTGGTCAAAACATTGGCAAAGATAATCCTGGTAAGAGTCTTGCTGAAGGCATGAAGCAAGCACAAGCTGAGATGGCTAAGTTGTCTCAGGGTGCTTTGAAGGACATCTTTGATACTATTGACCGTTCAGGAATGAATCCCAATGATAATGCAGCCTCTAAAGCTTTTGCAGTTAAGGCACAAGCTGAGCAAACAGCTAATTTGGTCACTTTCTTAAGGCAGCAAGGTATTGCGGTCAAGGATCTGGCAACAGACTATGACACGGCTTTGAATGCCCTGGCTAAGTTTTATGCTGGTGAACAAAAGGCAAAAGAGACTCTGACTAACCTAACTAACGCTGAACAAGCATTGCGTACAGCACAACAGACGAATCGTGACTCTGCAAATGTTAATGCAGGTCTTGCCTCTGGTGGGCTTGGTGGTATGCTGGATGCACAGAACCAAAACACTGCTGCCGCTATGTTCGGCAAGCTCGGTATGGCTGGTGTTGGGGCAGGCAATGCTTATGCAGGTGTACTCGGCACACAACAGCGTTACAATGACGCCCTAAAGGTATCTCAAGGTATCCTTGATGGACAGGTTAAGTCTTGGCAGAGCTTCGGTTCCAATGGTGTTAATGCCCTCGAGGGTGTTATCCTTGGCACCACTAAGCTGAAAACTGCCTTGAATACTGTACTGAAGGACTTCGTCACCACAATGGCCAACACCACCTTCTTCGACCCGCTGAAGGCCAATCTGTCCTCTGCCATTCAACAAGCTATGACTGGTGGTGGTATGGGTGGGTTTAGTTTAGCTAAGCTGTTTGGTGGTGCACAGACTGGTGCAACGGTTGCAGCGCAGACTGCTAACACTGCTCAACTGGTGATCTTGAATGGTCTTATGACTACTCTGATTGCTGTACAAACTATGAATGCTGGTGGTGCTTATATTGGCCTTGCTGGGCTCATGGGATTGGCTGGTGGCGGACAAGTTAATGGTCCTGGCACTTCTACCTCTGACTCCATCTTTGCCATGCTGTCTGCTGGTGAGTATGTTGTCAATGCCAAGTCCGCTGCTAAGTTTATGCCGCTGCTGGAAGCCATCAATGGTGGTAAGCTGCCTGGCCATGCTAACGGTGGACCTATCGGCCAAATCACTACTGCGGACCTTTACACTTCGTCTGCAGGACAAAATGGCAGCTTGCAAGGTGGTTCCAAATCACATATAATTGATGCAAGTACGACAATTCATGTGGCAGGGAATATGGATTCGGTTAGCCTGGCAGACCTCAAAGCTCACCTGTCTCTCCGTGATCAACAACTGCGGGCCCAGTTGCCTCTCCTCATTGATGGTCGTGTTCAAGATAGTCTGAAGCGTAACCGCTACCAACGTTAACAATGTATCACACACAGCTAGCCCTAAAGGAGCTCGTCCCTAATGGCCGGCACAGAGATGCCAAACCCGTTGCCTGTAAGTGCGAAGGTCTTTGACCTTATGCGCATTCAGAACGTCTCTCCCGTTAACGGTGGTTTCTTCCAGACAGTCGACAGGATAACACCTCTCTGGACTGCTAAGTATCAGACTCCTTCTCTTTATCCTGCACGTGATCAAGCCTTCCAGGCTTTCTTGGATGGGCTTCAAGGTTCTGTAAATACGTTCCTTGGATTTGATCCTCGGCGGCCTAAGCCTTACGCTTATGCATCTTTTGCATACGGTGTTAAGCCTTGGGAGCAAAGCAGCAACTCCACACAGATCTATTCCGCATCGAACTCAGCTTCCACAATTACCATTCACGGGCTGGCTAACGGTGCTGTCTTGACTCCTGGTGATTATGTCTCCTGGTTCAATAGCTCAGCAAACAACATTTGGTATCTGCACCGCATAACGGTAGGTGCTACGGCAGCTTCTAACTCTGCCACCGTCACCGTCCAACCTCCTCCGATTGATATCTCTGCAGGTGGTGCGAACTTTGCACGCCTTGAAAGAGCCTGTGCAGAAATGAAGATCATTGGAGGTATCCAAAAGAGTGATAAGGTCGAAGACATAGGACCTACCTATAGCTTCTCCGCCGTTCAATTCATCTCGAGGTCGTAAGTCAGGTATAATAATGGCAAGGTCATTTACGACAGGCGCACTGCAACTTATCTCCGGCTCGGCCCTTATGGCTCGTTGGCTGGTTACCTTCACTATGGATGGTCCCAGCATCTACCGCTTCTGTGATGACTGGCAAGACCTCTCAGATGGAACTAATACCTATATTGGTGCATCAGCACTCGCCTCAGCCGCTAACATTATATCCAGCGGACCTTTTGCTGCGGAATCTGTTCAGCTGGTGATTGACGGTGTGCGCTTGCAGCAATCCGGGTTTACAGATCCGGCTAGCTTCTTCAGAACCATCCTTGCACAGAACCTTCCTCAGCGCCGTGTTGATATCAGTATGGGCTTTGCGGCTGTAGGTTCTACTTCCATCTCTCTGGTGGTTCCTGTATACGCAGGCAAGATCAATTTCGTCCGTATTGAAGAGGACCAAGTTGAACTGTCTTCAGCTAATGACAGCGGTGGGGTACAATCGCCGACCAAGCTAATCATCCAGCTAGACAGTTTGGCCATGAGGTATCAATGGGTTAACAATCGCGTTCGCTCCCACCAAGACCAACTCGAGATTGACTCTTCGGACTACTTCTTCCAGTTCGTAGCAGATACCATCGCACAAGATCGCAACCTGTATTGGGGTAAGGCAAGCCCCAATGTAGTGACTTCTCGTAACAATGGTGGCACTCAAATCGGCTATGGTGGTGGCAGCCTTAACCTACCCATCAGAGCTCTTGAATAGGCGACACTAATGGACATCTCGGAAAAGCTTTCAGGGGTTGAAGTTGCTATGTGGGAACGTCCCAAGCTTGTGAGGCTGTGGGATTGGAGGGAACGGTTTGTAGAGTGGATTGTGGACGCCTGGGATAAATCAAGGAGACTGCAATATGGCGATACATCAGAAGAGCTCCAAGGGCCTAATGGCTATTCCTTTTCATGGGACCCGTCTAAAGGACACAATTGCCTTACACTGGCATCAACTAGCTGCCTTATCATTACTGGTGTGGATCTTCACGACCGTTTTAGCCCTGTGGCTTATACTAGTGAAGTAGAAGCTTACATGGCAATGCGGAAACTGGGCTTCAAGAATGTTGACCAACTTCTGGAAAGCCTGTTCCCTGAGATTGAACTTGACCATACTTTGACTGGTGACTTGCTGACTGTAGGGACTCCTAATGAAGCTGGTGACCAAATTATACGTGCAGCTGCTATTGCTGATCCTCCATTTTTCTGGGCAATGACACCTCAGGGACTTGGACGTGGTAGATTAGAAGATGCTAAGTCAGCATACGCTGTCGCCCGATAGGGTTACAAACTTGTTAGTTAGTTGTAGCCCATAGGTTGAGAAGGTCCATCAATGAATCCGGTTGTTGCAATTGTACAGGCAGTAGTTAGCTGGGTCGCCGGTGTCATCATTGCTGGTGCTGGCCTCGTTGGTGTGGCTGTCTCTCCAGCCTTTGCAACTGCCCTTGCAACCAACCTCCTCATTATGGCCGCCGTTGTTGCGGCTCAATTCCTTATTGCTGCCAAGCCTCGTGGGACGACTTCCCAAGGCCAAGAGTTGTCTCTCAAGCTGGACCCTACTCAACCTCGCCAGGTAATTGTAGGGCGTGCAACGACTGGTGGCTCTCTTGTCTATGCGTTCACTTGGACTGATGATAGCAAGAGCCCGAACAAATATCTCGTCCGTGTCATTGCACTCTCCGACTATCCTGTCACTGGTATCTACACCATCTATGATGGTTCCAGCTTCCTGACGTTTGGTACTAACGATAGGCAGAAGTATTTCTCCCAGAGCACTGCCCCTAGCAGCGGTTATACTACTGGAGATCTCTGGCAGAATACGAGTACCTCACCCTACGTCTGGTACGTTTGGAATGGCTCTGCTTGGGTTACGACGGGTAACATTACCCCGTCTATTCAAAGTGGGACAATCTACTCCGGCCTCACCGCTTGTGACCAATATCGGTCTAAGAGTGGTGCTGCCCGTATGTGGCTTCGTGTGCATACTGGGACTTTGTCAGGTGCCGTTGCTGATTCCTATTTAACTGCTCATAGTCCTGGCGGTGAATGGAACTCTAGCATGAAGGGTACCGGCATTGCTTATGCAGTGGTAGTTTATCAGTATGATACTGATGCCTTCCCTAATGGTGAACCTCAACTCCAGTTCTGCATTGATGGTGCGCCTTGTTATGATGACCGACTTTCTGGGTCCATGAGCTTGAGTATCCCGACTGGTTGGTCTTATACTCGTAACCCCGTAACCATTGCGGCTCAGTTCCTTCGTGGCTTCCAGATCAACGGCGTCACCATTGTTGGCTCTCAGGCTGACTCTCGCGACCTTACGCCTGCTGCAGTTTCTTCCGCTGCCAACATCTGCGATACCGTAGTTAATTTGCCTATTACAGGAACTGAAGCCCAATATTCTTGTGACTTGATCCTTGCGTCTAACAATACGGTCCAACAAGATCTCCAGGCTATCATGGATGCCACTGGAGGTAAAGTTTATGACCGTGGAGGTAACATTACGTTACAGCCTGGTGCTTCCTATACTCCTGTCCTGAGCCTTACAGATGCTGACGTTATTTGGTCTGCACCTAAGAGCTGGCAGCCTACTGCTTCCCTTTCTAACCTGTATAACTGTGTTCAAGGATCTTATGTTCCTAAGAGCCTGAACTACCAAGCTGCTGCTTATCCTGCGCAGAGGTCGGCTACTTACCAAACTCAGGATGGTGGACAGCGTATTGTTCTGAATTGGGATCTTCCTGCTATTACGTCGGACTCTCAAGTTCAACGTGTGACCTATGCCGCTCTAGTGGCCTCTCGTTTCTCAGGGACCTTAAGCTTTGTGATGCCTCTGTGGGGTCTGCAGCTTGAGCAAGGTGACTGGTTTACGATGACCTCTACCCGCTTTGGGTTTACGGGTCTTTACTTCCAGGTTGCTCAGATCACTCTAACCTCTGACTTCCAGGTTGCTATTGTTGCGCAGCAGACGTCTACTACTATTCCTGGTTGGAATCCTGCAACTCAATACATCGCACCTGCATATGGCATTTCCTCACAGACTCGTGGGTTTAGCCTCGGCAATCCTACCTTCACGCTTGCTGCCTCTAACACTACTGATGGTGCTGGTAATGCATATCCGGTGATCACTCTTGTTGCTACAGGTTCTACTGGTAACCCTGTGCAATACTATGAACTCCAGATGCGTAAGACTTCAGTACCAGCAACTGTCTGGTCTCTTGCAAATGTCATGAATGATGTAGGTTCGGGTACTGGTACTACGGTCATTAGTGGACTCCTGCCTGGAACATCTTACGACATCCAGATCCGTACCAATGATGGTAACGGACATACTTCAGCTTGGACCAGCTGGTCGTCCGTTACTACTACGTCAGCACTTTCTGTGGTCTTGGCTTCTGGTATCTCTGGACAAGGAGCTCTTGCAACCCTGAATGCTGTTGACTGGGCCTCTCAGATCACTGGTTCTGCTAAGCCTGCAGACAACGCGACCAAAAATATCATCACCAGAAGCACTACTGCCCCATCAGGTGCATCAGTAAATGACATCTGGATTCTGACCAATGGTGGAGGTACACCTCAAGCGGTGTATGCTTACAACGGCTCAACTTGGGTGTTGGGAGCCGACATCACGGCAGTTAATACTGCCTTGGCTATTACTGGACAGGGCGCACTTGCTACCCTGAACTCAGTAGCTTATGGTAGTGGTAACGTTTCAGGTTTCGGTGCTCTTGCAGGGTTGAGTTATGTCACTACTGGTACGACTCAGATCTATAGTGGTACCTATGGTTACTTGAATGATGCTGCTATTGTAACAGCCATTGGTACTGCCTCAGGCATTAATGGACAAACTGCTTGGGCGACTTATACTGGATATGGACCTGCTGCAGTTACACATCCAGGTGCCAATATTGTCTTTGATGGCGGTCTCACTCTTAGAGGACAGAACTGGACTTTTGGGTCTGGTTGGGGTATAGGTTTTGACTCTGGTATTGGTTACTTTGCCAGCATCAATGGTCCTATATCAAGTGCTTCCTACTTCTATTCTGCAGAATACCCTGTCTATCCGAGTTCGTCATATAGCTTCTCTTTCGATGGTGGTGGACAAAGCTTTACATCAGGCTTTGTATATGTGGATTGGCACACATCGGCACATGCCTATATCAGCTCGTCTTCACAGGTTGCAGTCACCAGCGGCAACGGATATAATAGGTACTCAGCAACTGTTACTTCGCCGTCAAATGCCGCCTATGGCATTATTGTTGCATGCGGCCTAACAATTGCCTCTGGCGGCTTCTTTGTGGTCAAGAAGCTTAAGGTAGAACTTAGCAGTACGCCTACCCCGTTCACAGATGATGCCACTAACGGTGCTATCTATCAAAGCGGTCAGACCATTGATTCGCTTAAACCTGCACAAGTTAATGCTGATGTTACAGGATCGAATGTTGCAGCCGGCTTTTCCGGCCAAGGTAATATGTCTACACAGAACGCTAGTTCCGTTTCGATTACTGGTGGCACTCTTACGGTGGGCTCAGGTGGTGTGGTGATTCAGTCTGGGTCTTCTGGTGCCCGCATTACAATCTCTAACTCCGTCATCCAAGTCTATGACTCTTCCAATACACTCCGTGTTAGAATGGGGCTCTGGTAATGCCTCAGGGTTTACAAGTCTTTGATGCTTCTGGGAACATAGTAGTTGACCTGACTACTAGAGTGGGAAGAGTGCTGGGTATCGGATCTTATGGTACGTCGAATGGTTCTTTGACAGATTCCAACCTTCTTACTGGTACAGGTTTTTACTATGGTATTCCTGGACCTGGTGGTAGTGCTACATATATGCCGGCTTTCTCCATATCCGGTTCTACACTTTCTTGGACTTGGGCAGTTTCAGGTTTAGGATCTAATGTGGCTGGTAATGTTGTGTATGGAGTCTACTGATGCCACAGGGATTTCAAGCTTGGAATAGTTCAGGCATCTTACAAGTAGATACTGATACCTTTAACATGGGTCTTGTTGTTAAGGGGACTGGTACTTGGGCTAATCAGGCTTGGGGTTCTACAACTGTTCAATCTTATTCTTTTACACAGACAGGTTTACGTAATCCTGTTCTGGCAGTGGCAGCAGCAAGTGGCGTAGATTTTTGGTCGGCAGCTAAGAATAATGGAAGTGGCTCTTTCACATTCTATACCTATTCTGCAGGTGCAACTAACGGAACTACGTTTACCTATTACCTGTTTGATTCTATGGACATTGCTAATCCAACAGACCACTTTGGGTTGCAGGTCTTTAATTCTTCAGGTGCCCAAGTCTACCATTCGTCGGCTAAGATCCTTAGAGTAGCAGGAGGCATTGGTTCATATACTACAACGACGTTAGCCTCAGGACCAACATATGCTGTCTGCACTTGTAGTATGGAGAGAGCTTTTACCTCCACTTATATTGGACCCAGCAACTATTCCAATCTTAGTACCTACAGTTCTGCACAGATCTCAGGCAATGTCATAACTACACTGCAGCAGATCTACGAAAGCTATATCACTGCTACGGCACAGACTAATACGGACAATGGATCACCTTACTTCTTAGCAGTAGACGTTTCCAACTACTGACCTTGACTAACTTATCACAGGAGCTCGTAACATGACTATTGAAACTTCTTCCGACATCTCAAAAGCAGTGCCTACTATCCTTACGGCTTTGCCTAAGGTTGCAGCACCTTTCCAACTGAAGCTGGTTGCCTCTGTTCAATGCCCTTCAGTGGTAGATACCATTAGTCAAGCCTTTGAGGTGTTCTATGCTGCAATGCATGAAGACACTGTCTTGACTGCTAATGCTGTAGACCTGGCTGCTGTTGCCACTGCCACGAAACAACTTGGCTATTACCTGACCTATTATTCTTGGCATGGTAAAGCGCAGCGAGCTGCAGACGTTGGTGTGGTATGTGAACAGGTCGTTGCTGGGACCTCGCTTAGCACTTTGTCTGATGCACCTGGTGTTGATCCTGACTTCAGTAGTATTATTGTGGTGCCTGCTGGACCCGGTCAAAACCAACCTTCTGCATAGTGAGTATGTGTTATGGATATGACTAAAGCAGCACTGTATGCTGGTCCTGTAGCACTTGCTGCCTTTGCAGGAGTGTTCCTTGGAGGAGTATGTCTTTCCTTCTTCTGGAAGAACTTTGGTCCTTGGCAACTACTTGAGGCATGCAAACAAGAATGTGGTGCTTGCCATGAGGCACGACTTCGCGATGCTAATACACGTGCAGATAAGGATGCTGAGATCGCCGACATACGTGCACAACTGTCCATCTTGCAGAACGCACTTGAACATTCAGGACTAAAGCTTTCACTTGGTCCTCACTTGCACAACCGTTAAATACTTAAGCCCTAGGAGGGCATTATGCAGCCTACCGACTTCTATGGACCGGCAATTAAGATCACTGCAGATGCCCTTTATCAAGCGGCCAACCGTCTTGGTGTAGAGGTAGAGGTTCTGCAGGCTCTGATGTACAAGGAGACACATGATCAGGCTTTCCTGCCTGATGGAAGGCCTTCTATTCTATTTGAGCCTTTGGTCTTCCATCACCTTACTGGTGGCATCTTTGATGATGACCATCCCGAACTGTCTGTGAAGGATAGTGCTCATATTCATTATGGACCTGGTGGGTATCATCAGTATGACAAGCTGTATGCTGCCATGGCCCTTAATGAGAAGATGGCCTTACAAGCTTGTTCTTGGGGCTTCTGGCAGTGCATGGGCTATAACTATCGTGAGGCGGGTTACTCTGACGTCTATGAGATGGTTAGAGCCTTTGTTGCTGGAGAGCCTGCACAACTGAACGCCTTCTGCAACTATCTGACCGTCAGAGGTTTCATTCCTGCACTCAAGACTAAAGACTGGGCCACTATTGCCTTCAAGTATAACGGTCCTAACTACCGCAAGAACAACTACGATACTGACCTGGCTAAGTTCTATGAACAGGCTAAGTCGAGTGTGGTAAGGATTGGTTCAACGGGCCCGCAGGTGGTGAAGGTTGAGCAACTCCTCATCCTCTACAACCCTAAGGGCGGTGTTACTGTTGATGGAGTCTTTGGTGAGGAGGATGCTGAAGTCCTCCGTGACTTTCAACGCAAGGCTGGCATTACTCCTGATGGAATCTGTGGACCTCAGACACTTACTGCCCTCGCCTCTGAACGTCTGGCAGTCACTTCACCCGCACAGTCCAAGAGAATTGCCGGAGCTGTTGTGGCTGGTGGTATGGGAGTAGGAGGTGTAATGCCTCTCTCTGATGTGGCAGATGTTGCCTCCAAGGTTGAGGAAGGCACTAAGCTTGCCCAGAAGCTCACGGACACTAATCACCCTGCTGCTGCTACTGCTGTTGTTCAGCATAATGTAGTCCAAGCATCTGATGCGTTACACAAGGCACAATGGATCATTGGCTTTGAATCTGTGGCCTTAGTGGTGTTGGCTGTTTACATCATCTGGACTAAGTTTGCGGACTGGAAGAAGCAAAAGGGCGTCAAGAACATTAAGTTGAGGTAGAGGTAGGCAACATGCAACACATACAAGAGTTCTTCCACGGTCTGATGCATTCAATTGGACCAATATTTTCGGGCCTTATGGCTTTGGTGGGCTTTATGGTAGTATCCCATACTGCCAAGCAACAACAGGCTAAGGCAGACCAACAACTCGGATTAACCACAGCCCTTAAGGCTTATGGGGCTAGAGCAGAGGTAGATCAGTATGTCGACTCTTTATCAAGTATTCCGTCGCCAGTGGAGAAGCCCTCTCAGGGAAGCAACGGCCCTGGGGGCCTTGGCGTATCTGGCGGTGTTAGTGATCCTGTGCGTGGTTCTGCTCTCGATGTCGAGCTGCGCAGTAAGTGGAGTCGTGACTGACTCTCAAGGGGTTAAGCTCCGGTGTGCTGGTTGGAAACCTATCTTGGTGTCATCTAACGACGTGTTGACGGCAGAGACGGAAAGAGTGATTTTGGCGCATGATGAATTCGGCGTCAAACAGGGCTGTTGGAAAGCACCGAAGTAATTTAAACCGTTGAACGAGCCGGCGGTTGTTATCAGGTGTGATGGCTTAGTAATGCTGAGCCACTGACAGGTTAAGGAGCTCCATGGCCTCTGGAGCTCCTTTTCTGTTCTTTGGGTTATGTCAATAGCCGGTGAGGTTGAGAAGGCCATTCAACTTTAGGGAATAAACTCTCGCGTCCTCATCAAAGCTACGGCACAGCTAGGCACCCATAGATATAGCTATTCCCAAGGGAAGACTACCCACTTATGATGTGCAACAACTTGGCCTCGCGAGATCCAATTAGGAACCGTAAAGGGCTGTTGATTGTTAACGTCTACCTTCTGGAAGAGCGTGGCCAACTTAACCTTAGGCAGGTGCTTTGAGATAGCAGCCAGAGTCTCCCCAGTGTCGCAGATGTCATCCACCAACAGTGCCTCTTCAAGGTTAAGGCATTCAATGTCTGACCACATCATCTTCGCGCCAGTCACCGGATCATAGAGGATGCCTTCAGTTCCCGCCATATTAGACTTCTTCGTTTCATTGTCGTCATAGGTGGTCATTGAGATAATAGAGACAGGGATCTTCAGGCGATGAGAAAGCATAGTAGCAGGCAAGAGGCCACCACGGGCAATACCAATCACAAGTTCAGGATACCAACGAATTTGGTCAAGCTTCTGTTGAATGGCATTGACATTGGATTCTACATCGCGCCAGGTGACACGATAGTAGTCAGGGGTTTGATTAGCGGGCGATGCCATTGAAAAATTCCTCCCGAGCTGCAGGTTGAGAAAGAAAGCGACCACCCATCTTATTGGTCTGGGTTGTAGCAGCACCTTGCATAGCACCACGTGCCTTCATACAATAGTGCGTAGCATCGATCACTACCGCCACATCATCCGTCTCAAGGATGAAGGTGAGGGCATGATAAATCTGTGCCGTAAGCCTTTCTTGGACTTGAGGACGCCGTGCAAAGAACTCTACGAGACGGGCAAACTTACTGAGGCCAAGAAGTTTGGAACCTGGGATATACGCAATGTGTGCTACACCATCAATTGTCTGAAGGTGGTGTTCACAGAGGGAGGTGACGCGACAGTCTTTGACAATGACCATCTGGTCGTCAATGGCTGGAGTGGCAGTACACTTAGGGAAGAAGTCATAGTTTAGTCCCTTAGTGAGCTCGCCGATGAACATGTCCGCATAACGACGCGGCGTATCTTTCATGGAAGGGTCAAAGATGTCAATGCCCATATGGACAAAAGCATCAGTGAACCCTTCTTCAAGAGCCTCATGTGCTGCCCTAGAGCTTATAGGGGCTTTATCAAGCATGGGGTTCTCAAGGCCAAGGTTCTGAAGATGTTCGGCAATCTTAAGACCAAGATTCAGGTCGGTCTTGATTACGTTCAGGTCCTCTACAAACCTGGTGCTAGGGTTCGTGCTCATGTGTAAGGCTCTTCTTCTACAGGATGTGGAGGGAATGGGCAAGGTTTTCTTCAAGACCCTGCAGCGAGCGCCCAGAGTTTACCACTAGGAGGTTGACAAAGTTCCTGAGCATAGGCGCATGGCTTTCGGATTCATGCATCCACCGAGGATCATTCTTTGCTATACCTTGACGACGCTCTTCTTCTACTACAGGATTCATCACATAGATGACTACGTTGTTCTGCAGCTTACGGAAGGCCTCAAGTTCATTAGGATAACGGAGATCAGTCACAAGGAGGTTTTGATCAGAGTCTACACTCCAGCTGATCTTATCTTCCCAAGCTTTGACCCAAATATCTGGGTAGAGCTTCCTAGAGGTCTCTGCTTCTTCCTGCATGATCTGCCTAGGCGTCACATGAGGCCAACGAGTGAGAACCTTTTCCTTTAAGGCAGGCTCGTAACACTCTTCGTAAGTAAGGCCATATTTCTGGATGCAGACTTCCTTCAACAGGTCAGCAAAGTTAAGGTGTTCGAACTTGGCATACTTCTGCAGGATGCTCCCTAGAGTATCTTTGCCTGCACCCTTAGGTCCAACAACAGCAACATTAACACCTGCAACACTAGGCTCTTTGTTGGAAGAGAAGCCCCAAAGGGCTTCATAGAGGGTCTCTTCAGTTATCTTTGCCGTCATTGACATTTGGAATCTCCACAGTTGGTGCAAGTATCACAGCCTGCAATTTTTTGGACTGCGTATTGGTGACAGGCTTTGCATTGCTTTCCGGCTTGACGAACTGATTGTTCAGATGACCCAGATACGCTCTGAGACCCCTGAGGTTGTCCAGGCTCATCAGGACTCCCAGCCAATGTAATAATGCTGGCAGAACCACTTGTCGGTTCTTGCATCTGGCGCATCTTGTGGCCTAGGAATGAAATCAGGGAAGGCCAATACTTCTGCTTTCCCGTCCCGTCCCCAGCGTCTGCCCACCCACCTTCCAGTGCGTGAACCTGCTGGAACTCCGAGCTCAGGATCTCCAGAGGGACTCCCATCCGCAGAGCCAGAGACATCAGGATCGTTAGAGCCATTGTCCATTCGAGCGCTTTTTGGTCTTTGGAGTTCAGGAAGACTTCATACGGTTTACCGTCAATGTAACCAATAGTGAGGTAGATTGAACTGGAGAGACCTGGCCAGGATATCTTTGCCGTTGATGCTTGAATGAGCTCAGGCCTTTCAATGCGAGCAACAGCATAAGAAGCTCCCATGGCTGCTTCTGCGACCACCTGCTCTTGAGTAGCCTTGGACTGTTCTCCACCAGTGCTAAGGATCGAACCTCTAACCTCAGACGGGCGATAGGTGGTGCAGCCCTTAAGACCGGAGTCGAAAGCAAGTCGATATACATCCTTGAAGTCCTCATAGTCGATGTCCTCCGGAACATTGATGGTCTTCGAGATGCTGGCATCAACCCACTTCTGACACACCTCCTGAATGCGCACATGCTCATGAATACGAACATCTGCACACACATTCATATGCTTCGGCAGGTAGATGAGGTTAGATGCATCCGTGTCATCATATCCATTGCGCTTCAGCCAGAGCCTAGCACCATAAGCGATCTCGTCATACTCCTTGAAGGTGTTATCACCTTGACGCACCTTACGACGCATAGAGTGTGCGAACACAGGTTCAAGGCCACTGCTTATATTACCGTAAGCGATGCTGGTGGTACCAGTAGGTGCAATAGTAAGCAGGACACCGTTACGAAGACCATGACTCTCAACCAAGGCTTGGACCTCAGTGTCGAGGCGCTTGAAGAACTCACCATTATAATGGTCAGTATCAGAGTACAGAGGAAATACTCCCTTCTCGGCGGCAAGCATAGCGCTGGTCCTGTAAGCAACGTTGGCCACACGACGCATGATGTCCTCGGCCAGACTGCAGGAGGCTGGAGAACCATATCGGAGCCCAAGCATATGCATACAATCAGCGAGGCCCGAAATTCCGATTCCAATACGGCGCTTGTTGAACTCTTCCTCTTTTTGTTGAGGTAGTGGATAATTAGTGACGTTAATGACATTATCCAGAAAACGCACCCCAAGCTCAACAGCAGCATCCAGCATCTCCCAGTTCATAGAAGCCGTAGAATCAAAGGGACGCTGCACGCAACGAGAGACCACTACGGCGCCGAGATCACAACATCCGTGCGGTGGCAGGGGTTGTTCCCCACAAGGATTAGTACATGAGATGGACTCAGCGTAAAACAACGGGTTTCCAGCATTAACCCTGTCGATGAAGATGACCCCAGGCTCCGCATAATCGTAAGTAGAACGTATGATCTCATCCCACAGATCCTTTGCCTTGTGGACGGAATACACATACTGCGTCTTGCCGTCGTCGTCCTCAAAGTCTAGAGCCTCAAGATCCCGCGATCTTTCAAAGCCAGGAGGGCAAGAGTGGTGAAGATACCAATCTTCGTCATCTTCCACACAAGCCATGAAGGCATCAGACACAAGCACAGACACGTTAAAGTTAGTCCAACGACCTTTTTCATGTTTGGCCTTTATGAACTCAGGCAGATAAGGATGGCTGCAATGCAGCGTCCCCATCATAGCGCCTCGTCGGTCTCCAGACGAACGTATAGTTGTACATGCTGAATCCCAGGTATCGATGAAAGGACCTGGACCGCTTGCTGTAGAGCCTGTGCGACGGAGGATCGCACCTGGGGGTCGGAGAAGGCTGAAGTCGGTTCCAATTCCTCCCCCTTGCTGCATTGTAAGCATAATGTTCGAGAGACCATGTGTGATAGACTCCATATCGTCTTCAATGACGGAATTGACAAAGCAGTTCAGAAGCGTAACCCTCTTAGGAGTACCCGCGCCAGCAAGAATTCGACCAGCAGGCATCCAAACACCGGCATGCATAGCATCCGCAGTGCGAGCAATCCAATGAGCCCCATCCTCTGCCATAACCGCTTGAGCCACACGCGTGCACATCCCACTAAAGGGTTCATTGCCATATTGGTACTTGTCACGCCACACATCCTTGCAGAGCTGAGAAGACTGCGGCTGAATCTCGGCATGAGCACCATCTATGTTAGCAGAGAAGTAAGAGTCAGAGTCATTAGCTTGTGCTTGGAAACTAACCGGCTTGCGCGACATTCGTCACTCCATTATTGAGGGTGGTGTTAGGTGGTGTCTGCTTAAACAATTGAACCACATTATTGGTTCTCTTGTTTTGACCTTTGTGCTTCTGACGACCCATGATCACATCTTGGAGAAGCACATCAACTAGGGGAATCAGAATGTGATCTCCTTTGACATATGAGGCATCTTGTAAGGCTCGAAGCGTGAGGATGAGAAGGCCAATAGTCAAGATGCCTTTAGTTTCATCACAGCCAAAGCCGTGGTAGAGTCTAGAGAACTTCCAATACGCTCGAGCGCGTTCTGCCTTGCTGAGCTTAAGAAGGTCTTGCATAATTTCCTCGTGCATGATAGCTTCCAGGAGTTCGTCAGTCTCCACATCATGCTCAGAAGCGTCTACCATATCCATTCGTCTTTTTCCTCTTGTAGAACCCCAAGGCAAACTTTCCTTATATTTTATTATAAGCTATACCGAGGGAAAACTCAATAGTCAAAAGATGAACTACCAAAAGATATTTAGGATGGATCAAGCTAGCTGAACTTTCGAATGATGCCGTGACCTTTCGTTTGGTACATATAGAAGTCCTTGATCATGGACTGCTTATGTTCTTCACTGGGTGTGAAGTCTTTCATGAAGCCAGTCGGATCAATACCAGCTTCCTTTGCATTTTTAGCACCTCCCCACTTATGTCCAACCTTTGCTTCCGCAATGAAGGGTACTCTTGTTAAGCCCCAATCTTTTGGTACGCGAGTCATAACGCGTTGCATATAAGCTACAGCAGGTCCATATACATTTGGATCATCCGCAATCTCAAAGTACAGGGCGTCATGGATCTCATTGACGAACTCCCCTTGCCAGATGTCACGTAGAGGTCTTTGAGTCTCAATTCCTGATAGTAGGGTGATATCGTGGGCAGTAGACTGATGTGGGAAGTTAGCTGCTTCGTTTTCATAGTCATGAACCTTATCATACGAAACAACACCCCATCTCTTCTTGCGACCAAAGTTTGTGATCATTGTCCTTTGATGAGATGGAGCTTTCCGACTCTCTTGGATGAAGTCTCGTGCCTTCGGATATCGTGCCAGCCAGATGCGGATGTATTCGTCAGCTTCTTTGACGGAGATGTTGAACTCTTCCGCAATACTCGGGGCAGTACGGCCATACACAATACCGAAGTTAATTGCCTTTGCCCTCATTTTTTGGTCGTCGGTATATCCTTCACCGAACATAGCAACCGAAGTGATGTGGTGAATACTGACTTCGTTCCGAGTATAGATCTCCAGAAGTGTAGGGTCAGCTGACATGATTGCCAGGCAGCGAAGCTCGGCTTGGTTGAGATCAACCTCCACGAGGACTTTCCCTTCGTCCGCTTCCACCTGACCGCGTATACGAGGATCACGGGGCCAATTCTGTGCATTCGTCGGGTCAGAAGATGATAGGCGGCCCGTTGTAGTGGCGTGAAGTTTGTAGGTGACGTGAAATCTGCCGTCCAAACCTGGCCACTCATGTGCATTCTTGACATAGGTGTTTTTTGCCTTGTTGATGCGACGGACTCGCATGATGTGGTTGACGATGGGATGATCGAACTTCCGCTGGATCATAATGAGTGCATCTTCACCTGTGGAAGATCCTACAGCACCAAGCTTCATCCGCTTATACAGGAGCTCGCCGAGCTGTGCAGGTGAGTTTAGGTTAATTTCAGCTCCCATATGTTGCAGAGCATACTGCTGAACATTTTTGGTAGGCTCCACAAGCTGATCTTCAAGGTAGGTGAGGTTCTCTTTAACGGTAGCCAGGTTAAGCTTGAGTCCTTTCATTTCCACCTGAGTCAAGAACTCAGATGCAGGAATCAGAATCCGTTCATAGAGCTTCTTAGAGTGCTGATCTGCGTTCACCAACTGGCGGAGGCGATGGTAGAGGAAGTAGGTCTTTGAAATGTCGAAGGCCTGATACTTGAACAGGAGGTCTTTGGGAAGCTTACCATAGTCTCTATCCTTCTTGGCTATGCGGTTAGCCTTGAACCAATCGTCTACGGCGCTTTTATGATTAGGTGCACCAAGGTAGTCCCAAGCAAGTGTATCCAGATCGTGCCCTTTGTTTTCGTTCAGGCAGTAACTCAGTAGCATTGTATCTTCGTCAACTCGTGCGCCACTGAGACCCTCGTAACGAAAGAACTTAACATCGAACTTTCCGTTCTGCCAGATCCACTTCGCATCCAGTGCAAAGAGTCTTGCCATAAGGTCTTCATTATCCCAGATGACGCTGTTAGGTATAATGTCAACGTGTCGTCCGCCACTAACGTCACTGGTAATTCCGAGACTGATAATATACCCTTTTTGGAAATGTAGGCCTGCCCCTTGGAGTCCACCAGTCTCAATGTCACCAGCAATGAATTTGGCGCTTCCCATTCTATCGACAAGGGCTTCAAGGTCGCTGCGATCTTGTATGTTAGACCACTTTGGCTCTGACCACAGCCCAGCCTTATTGTCATGTCCTTTGAAAAAATCAACTGCATACTGAATGTCCCTCTTCCAGGTTGCATACATATTGCCATTGCGCATCAAGTAGGCGGGATGGAAGGTGCAGACGACTCCAATGGCTGCGAGATGGGTAGCGTGCAGCTTACCTCTATCCCGTGTAATCTTAATGTTGTAGTTGCCTGTAAGGGACCATGAGGCGGCTGCACCCAGAGCCAAGATGACTTTTCTGGGGTGAGCTCCAATGAGTTCAGCCAGCCTTGAAGCACAGGCCGAAGTACCCTCTGCAAGACGGTCTCCCTCATTCTTGTTCCTTGGGAGGCATTGCATGGCATTAAGGATATAAGGCTCGACATATTGATCTCCCAAGAGCTCAGGTGTGTAACCAACCTGCGCCAATACCTCTTGCAGCATTTGGCCACTCGGCCCAGAGAACGGCCTTCCAAGGTGGAGCTCAGTAGCACCAGGTGCTTCACCCACAATGACGAAAGGAGAATCTACAGGGCCACGCTCACCAACCTTAATACCACCAAAGGGGCACCCTTTACATCCAGGAGGCCTCTCAGACATAGGTATAGCAGGCATATGAAGCAAGGCATTAACACCAAGAGAACCATCACTCGTGGTAACCGTGACTGACTGTAGATTCTTCAATGACATGTTAGACCCTTAGTAGACCCACTTACGTGCTTGCACAATGTTGTTCACGGCGAAGTCGTTCAGCTTCCCATTCTCAAACCAGTCAGGAATGCGAGCGCCGATCTGGTCTGCGTTGGTGTTCAGATGCAACTCCATAGTAGCCCTTACAGGCACTGCAGAGTCAATACCTTGAACACTCTCACCGCCTTGACGAACCGCTTGCACATCATCCCAGAGATCATCAGAGAACCCAAGAAGATGGATGTAGGCATTACGAGCAACTACGTCAGCGTACTGAGTAGCCTCTACACGAGTCCCAAGAGTCTTAACCAGGAATCGTGGAATGCCAATCCAAGAGATGCGTTCAGCATACTTCCGTCCACGCTCCCCCGTATAGAAGTAGTTCACTGTGGAGGTATAGTCGTTCCAAGAGCGTCCTTGTGCAACTACCATGAACTGTGAATGCCACTTACTGAAGACAGGATCATCCAACCACTTCGGATAGGCCTCGCTACTCTCTAGGATGGTGTTGTGACCATCGCCCATCACATCAGGCAACACAGGGATCACCTGAAGCTTCGGAGACATACCACGTTTATGTGCTGCATCTTGGATGATCGCTACAGCATCAGACACCATTTTTTGGTCAACAGACATTCCGTTCTCAACCAACGAGTTGTCCATAATAATGGTCAAAGGTTGATAGTAGATATTGGAACGCAGTGGGCTAAAGTAGGTCTGGATCAGCCGTGTGAACTCTTCCCGACGTTCAGTGACATGATGTGCAAGGAAGAGATGATAGTTACCAAACCGATGGCGTTCACCACCTTTCATATCACGGTCGAGAAGTTCTTGGAGGATTTGGACTGGTGCTACTGGTGCGAAATTTCTGCTCTGAGTCATTGGCGTTTGCCTTGGCTTGTTGTTCCATGAGGAGTTTTGTTTTGCGGATCTGGAGTAGTTGGAGTCCCTCTTCTGTGTAGGGTTGCCTCTCAACAATACCTGCCGAATGTCGCATCACGGATTCGTTGACCCGAATGATACTGCCATCATCTCGAAGTATCCAGAAGGCCATCATACACCAGCCTTATTCCCCCAGATCAAAACGTGTAACTGGGGAGTAAAGCGCCACCCACTCAGTCGACGGTCGATCAGGTATTGATCCAAAAGGATAGCATAATCATTCAGAAGGGTAGATACAAGAACACCTTCGTCTGAGGTATCCAGAGTCATGTCAGGCTTCAGCTTGGGAGGATGAGAGTTGCCAACCGAAAGATAACGAGTCACACCTTCAGCAAGATTCATATCCCGAAGGATAGTCTCAATGCCGACACAGAACTCAAGGTCCAACTGGCTGAAGACAGGAACCTTGATGCACAGTGGTGCATCAGTCTCTGCCATCTCTTCCAGGAAGGTCATGAATTTGTCTTGTTCAAACTTCTCACCCATGCCAGGAGCCTTAGGTGAAATAGTCAGCATGTCAACCTTCTTGAGCCAAGGCTTCCAGAGAGTACCCTGTGTCTCAACTGCAACAGACATACCTGCTAGATGCAGCTCGTCAACAAGATCACTCAGCTCCCACATGACAGGATTGCCTCCAGAGAAGGTAACCCAATCAACTCCTGTGTTGGCCTGCTCCATAAGTAGCTTGTCGGCAATCTCAGACAAGTTCATACGGGTGCTATTAGCTTTGACAGCTGCAGGCATTACCGCATGAAGAGAGTCACACATCTTGCAACGATAGTCGCAACCGCCAAAGCGAACAAACATTGTCCGCCAGCCGATCATTTCACCTTCGCCTTGGATAGTAGGACCAAAGATTTCAATAACAGGAACCTTACGAGTCCGAGTCTGCATCGACTCAATGCCTACTTGAGTTCCCTCATCGGCATTAATGTTAATAGTGCTAGCCGATGATACCATACCAGGCGGAGTTACCGGAGTGTTCGTGGACTGAAACTCGTCCGAGGGTGATGTGCCCATAGCCATTATCCTTAAGCCATTGTTCTGTATATTCATAGACGAGTCGAGCAGTTGCTTCGCAGCCAGTGGCTTCCACAATCCGCATATCGATCATCTTGGCGATGTGCATCTCTCGGAAGGTAGAGATCAAGGGATCATCTTTAGCCACCAGAGTGGTGTGGTCGAACATGTCTTCCAACCAACCCTTGAGAGACTTCAGTGACCCAAAATCTACGCACCAATTCTTTTCGTCCAGCTCGGAGGCCAGGAATTCAAAATGGAACTTGAGGGCATAGCCATGAAGGAAGTGACAATGAGATTGTGCACGCCATTGACGGAAGCAGCAAGAGAAGCCTACATTGAAGTCATAGGTTTTGGTTGAGGCATACGTTTTATAAGGGTCTGCCTTCTTGATGTCAATGTCAGTGTTTTCTGCGTCAGTCACAGGAGCACCTCATACTTAGTGGGATCCATAAGACCGTTGTCTACAAAGCCTGCATGACGTGCACGGCAAGTCGGGCAAGTGCCACAATGCATATCCCCACCAGCGTAGCAGCTCCAAGTGTGTTCATATTCCACGCCAAGGCGAACTCCTTCACGAACGACGGCAGCTTTGTCCATATGAACGAGCGGCGCACGAAGGCGAACCTTGTTGTAGGTTCCCACTTGAATAGCATTGGCTTGAGCTCCTACGAATTCCAGGGTGCAGTCAGGATAAGCATCATTAGCACCGTCGTCAGCATGCACACCGCAATACAGAGTGGCACTAGCATCAATACCAGAATTGGATTTTTCTTGCTCCATGATCCAGCCTTGAGCTCGTGCAGCCAGAATAGACAGCATAAGACCATTACGATAGCTGACATAAGTAGGGCTAATTCCGTGAGGAAGGTCAGCATATGATGCATTGGGGATAGTCTCATTGACTTCCTTGTCAACCAACATGCCAGTCATAAGACCTGCGACATTGATGATCTTGTGTTCACCTTCATAGTAATTAGCCTGCCAAGCCGCGAACTCAGCTTCCTTCTTGTGTCTTTGACCATAATCGATGGTCACACATTCCAGCTCAGAGTAGGGGAATTCATTGTTGGCAATGGCCAGAGTCGTCGTAGAGTCAATGCCACCAGAGAGGAGGACAAAGACCTTATGGGTTTTGCTTTTGGGGTTTTTCATTGTTCAGTAGCCTGTCAAAGCGTTGAAGGGTTTCTTCCGTATGCACAGAGAGGTTACGTCCAATTTCCGCATTCTGTTTTTGTTTGTCCAGGTGTGCAAGCACAGACACAATCTCTTGTCGGGATAATGCCTGTCGAGCGCCTACACTGATCGTACTCACTAGCCCCTTCTCAATCATTGATGCCAGGGTGTATTTGTGAATGCGCAGGATCAAAGCAGCCTTTGGGATTGATACGTAACCCCTCTGTGCGAGAATGTAGAGGGCCTCCCCTACATCCTCAGTCACGGAGTGAGCTAACGGTCGCCTAGAGGCTGAACGAACCACTAGCGCCACCAGCACCCGCCGCCAGAACATCAGCGACGTTGCTACGGTCTTCGCCGTCTTGACCCTTCTGGGTGTTGACCTTGAGCACCGCACGACGACCGATGAGCAGAGCCTCATCAGCCACCTTCTTCGGATTGAAGTCTTCCAGTTCAGACAGCTCAGGAGCAACGCGCTTGAGGAACATCTTCGCACGTCCACGCTGTTCAGGCGAGAACACGACGAAGGAGTTGATCTTACGGTTCTTCTGGGCCAGTTCCGGCTCTTCGAAAGCCCAGCGGATCGACCACATCGGATTGCCCGAGTTCTGGGAGATCTTGAACTCCAGAGAGTCAATGACGGCAGGATGGTTGCCAACCGGAATCAGAGGGAAGCCACTAGAGGCCTTCTCTTCCGCCATATTGAACGAAAAGCCTTCCGACTCTTCATACTGCACGCCTTCTTGAACTTCAGCTTCTTGGGTCTTAGCCATGGTAGTTAGTCTTTCGTCTTGGGTGAAGTGCACTAAGACATCCTAATGCACGGGGTCGCAAGTGATGCGTACAGCGATGCTACTTCAGCAACTTGAATGCGTTCATCAACTGAACCATATCAGGGTTGTCAAAGTAGGCCTGCTTAACACCTGCCGCCCGACACTTCGCGTCAAAGCGGACTCCAGCTTGCGGCTGGATATACATCCTACGCAGATCAGGTTGGGTAGGGTCAGCAGAACTGATCACCATGTAACCAACAAGGTCCACGAAGGATTGTATTTGGGTAGCCAGGGCTCCAGTGAGCCAAGGCGTATAATGGAAGCGCTTCAATTCGTCCTGCGTATATTTTTGGCCGCAGATGACGATGAGGTTGACATCCAGATTGCGGAAGCTTCGCACAACAGCTTGGATGGTGTTGTTGTTCTTCCGGAATTCAGCATAGCCAGGTGCTTGGAAGTCATCACCGACCTCAAAACCCTTAGAGTCGAGGCCGAGCACCTTAGACATATTCAGCGATTCAATATCCGTGAGTGAATCAAGGATAACAGTGCGATACTTCCGAATACGATCAATAGGATCATTGGGGCCGTATCCAAACACCATACGCTGAAGCTTTTCCAGGGTAGCGTCATCACCTGCATCCCTTGCCTTGATGTGGTGTTGGAGGAACTCAAACGTCTTCTGGAGCTGTTCAATACGGTCTAGCTTCAGGATGTCAATGTTCTCAGGATCTTGAACCTGCTCGTTATCCTCAAAGACTATGTCTCCACCTTCAGCCGTAATGAGGAGTACATCCTTAAGGCGGTCGTCGTTCGTGGCAGACCCAGCCAGAGTGGTTTTGCCGATACCTGGGCCACCGTAGACGAGCATCTTAAGGTAACGGGTACGAGATTCACTAACCAGCGAGTGGAAGCGGAAGGCCCCAGGGCTGGCCTGTGGTGCACTATTTCCAAGCGGGACACGTTGGGCTCCTCCACCAGTTGGCATAGGCCCCTTATTGGCAGTTGTAGTCGGTGGTACGTTTGACATGAGTAAGCCTCTTTGTCAGGGGTTGTTGATCAATCTACTGCGTTCATGTTGAAGGAACCTTTTTCATTCATTCCTTCAAATGGGCTATCGGCCTTCATTTCAAATTCCGACAGCTCATACTCACCGGCTGCAATCTTAGCCAGGTTATACTCTTCAGCCGACATGATCTGAATATTATGCAGATCAGGTTCCTGCCCATCAAGATCAACTTCCAGCGCCTTAAGGTCAGCTGCCGAGGGAAGCCTACGACGCCAATACCGTTCCAGATCTTGGTCACGCGATGCATAAGCAGCATGCAGCAGACCTTCCCAATCCGAACCATCGTCCATGTTGACACAGGGAGTCATGAATGAGCACATACGTGCACAGTCTCTAGTAGGATTAGGATATAAGGGAAGATCGGGATTCAGCATGTCTTCGAGTTCCATCATGATCTTCCAGGACTCATTCATGCACTGTTCAGTGTTGCGGTGAATGGGTTCCCGAATGATATAACGGTCTCGGTGGTCAGTCTCACTCTTAATGAGCCTGTTCATAAAGTCCTGATTCAGAGAGGGACTCTTTTCAACAGAACCATAAAGATTGGTCAAAGCTTTCTTGTACAGCGGGTAACTAGTGACCAAATTTTGGGCTGTGGAAATCTTTCCAGTTGCCAGGAGCTTTGGTGGATTGGGTGCCTTCTTGACAAACTGGTGATACACGACACCTGAGACGGGCTTGTTGTAGATCTGTCCGCAAGCCCATACATAGGTGGTAACTTGGGGATCGGTCTGATAATGGGTGGATTGGGCAACCTTTGCGGTCTTATACTCAACGACCCATAAGTGGCCCCACTCATCAATAGACACACGGTCAATAGTGCCACGATACAAAACCACGTCAGCACCGAGCCGCTTAACGTAGTCCACAAGCACTGGGCTTTGATGTATAGGGATCTCGATTTCAAAGTTCACCTCCACCTGAGGTTCTAACACCCCAGTCACTGGGTTCTCTTCCCAATAGGTTTCGTCAGCCTTACGAGGATACCCCGCCAGCCAATCGTCTTGGTAATAGTTTATCATCTGCTGACCAAGCACATAGTGATCGGCAGCGTCATGTGGCAGTTCACGCTTCCAGTTCTTAGCAGTTGCAAGACAGTAAGCCTTGAAGGCATCAGCTGCTCGGTCATACACCTTATAACCGTGGAAGTCTTCCAACGCAAAGTGGATGGCTGATCCAAACCACAAGGGCGCGCTCAAGTTCTTCGGAGACAGATTATACTTGAGGTGTGAAGACCACGCCCACTTACGACGGCAGCTCTTGAAAGCAATGCGGTCGCTGGTGCGAATAATGATTGCCTTGCGCCCATCCTTGAGCTGCGTCAATTTCAATGTCATGTGATGTTTGCCTCGTATTTAAATAGTATAGATAGAACTTTCAGGCCCATCAACAAAATTCCTTTGGTTGAAATTGTACCTAATATGTGCCACCAAAGATTCTTTTGACTTCAGCCCAAGACCTAAAAAGACGTTCAACACTTTGACCATGTTCAATCAAGCGGCTCAAGAGTTCATCGTCGTAGGTGTGTCGGCATTTCACGTAGTGGATGAAGGTGGTTCCTTCAGATATGAGACGACGTAACCTAGACTCAGCTTGCTTGTTGTCCTCTCGGGAGAATTCATACCCCAACATATAAGCATGACGCGTCTCAGGTATTTCCCAGGACTCTCCATACTTAATGGTGGATATGATGATTGAGGGGCATTGTACGCTAGCAGTATGTAAAGACTCTCGCCACTCTGCCAGACGTTGCTCTTGGGCATCGAGACCAATACCGCCCTGTAAGACCCATACTCTACCGCCTCGTGCCTCAAGATACTGTTTAAGGTGGGGTATAGGGTCTTTGAACGGGGTAAATATCGCATACGACTTGAGGCCGCTCTCTTCAGCGTCATCGGCAACGTCTTCAATAGGTTGTCCGTATCCGAAGTTGGGAGAGAATACTTTCGGACAGATAAGGGCCAACCTGCTTTTGTACGTTTTGACCATGGTGTTCTGCGCGAAGATGAATCCACTTCCCTCGTCGTCATCTTCCAGATCGTATTCATGGAACATGGCTTGACGTAAATTATCGTGGATGTCTTTTTGCCAGGCAGGTAACGTAACATCCAATGTGTCCCTGAAGATTGGTGGCATGTCATGGACTTGATCTGCAGTCACATGAAACATATATGGTCTTACAACTCTACGCCAAGCAGCTTCGTTGCGCGGGCCTATAATCTGTTTGCCAAAACCCGTCTCTTCAACCTCACAGAACGCGCCCACATAATTCCAATATGAAGACCAAAATTTTTGGTCAACTAGATGTAAACACGCCCAGAGGTCTTGAGGTCCTTTATCCACTGCTGACCCTGACATTGGAATGAAGTATCGGGTAGATTTAAATAGCTTCTTGAAGAGGGCAAAACTCTTAGACGTTCGGTTGCGAAAGACCCTGTGGAACTCATCGCAGACGACGGCATCAACTGAACCATCAATCGCCCATTTAGGTAATACTGCAGTTGAGAGCGTCCCCGTCTCTGCATCTCCTCGTAGTCCTGAGTCCGATAGAAATCCAGCGTATGTGCAGACAAAATACCTGGTGGCGGGATTCTTACCGGCGAGGGTCCAAGCTTTGGTTCGCTGAGCCTTATTGCCGTAGATGAGTGCAACCTTGCCTTCATGGTCAGGGAACTTCTTGATGTCTCGGACATAAGCACCCATACCTTTCTCGGTAGTGAAGATCAAGACAGTAAAGCCAGGTGGCTTCATGATCTCAGGACCTTCAAAGATGGAGAGCACAGTAGAGGTTTTGCCTGTTCCTTTGTCCATTGACAAGATAAACCGCTTAGCCTTTATAGCCTCATGCCTGGCCAGCAGCTGGTGATCCCAACCTTGCCAATGTGGCTCATCCCATAGCTGGGTGAGGCCAAGCTTCTCTACTGTGCTCTTATAGTCCATCAGTTTGGCACCAGTTGTTTCATATGCACTCGGAGATCTTCATAGGCCAGACGACAGCCTTGACGGCTTCGACCATAAAGCACTCCAGTCACCGAGGATGCGAAGGCTAAGCACTTTGTTATAGTGTAAGCCTTGTTGGGCTTAATACCTTGTGACAGAAGATAGAGGGCACTCTTGATGACTGCCATCCTCATGTATGCAACCTTACAGTCAGCCTCTACAACGTCAGAAGGGGATTTCGTCATCTTCAACCTCCTTCGGCAGGCGCACTGGCGGACGAACAGGCTTGGTAATCTCCTTATTAAGGTCATTGAACTTACCTATAAAGATAGGTACTTCAGGTTCTGCAGCTTTAGGAGCTTCAACCTCCCAGATGATGTGGACTTCCTGCAGGTAGTCTTCGTCCCATTGACAGTAGTTACTATCAGGTGCATGCTCGATCCAATAGGTGATGCCATTCTCATCAATGACACACTTCCTGATGATGCCGGTGAACTCACCACCCTTGATGCCTACGGTTTGGCCAAATCTAAACTTCGGAATGCTCATCGTGCACCTCTTGGAATCTTGACCTTAGGTGGTGGGCCAGGTTGATAGAGTGTGGTCTTGGAGTTGATGTAGGTGATAGCAGTATCAAACAAGGCTATGGCCTCATCCTGAGATGCCGTGTAGGAGTTGTTAAAGTCCCACAAAGAAGAGAAGCCCTTCCGTTTGGCCTCTCCTCGCAGCACCGTATAGGCATGCATCCATGCTCCAGGATGAACATAAGGCTCCGCGTAGAACTTATCCCAGCAGACCCTCTTTATCGCGCCATAGGGTGTAAACTTCTTGGCACTCAGAGAATCAAACGGGACAATCATCTCAGCGGCATCTCTAGCCTCGCTGGCCTCGCCGTTCGTCCAACCAAAGTCCTGAATGAGCTGACGAGCCTGATCAAAGACGATGAGGAGTTCATCATCAGAGTTGGGTGCTGCCTTCTTGATACAACGAGGTTCATCAGCTGGCAACATTTTGAGTGACCTTCTGCTTGATGTCACCACCCTTCACCACCTGAACACCCTTCATGGAATTCTTCCGCGAGGTGTTGTAGTTCTTGGTCGACGTCTTCTTGGCATCCTCAGCCTTCTGCTCAGAGTCGGCCTTCTTGGCGGAAGAGGCAGCGATCTGGAACTCTTGGTTGGTCTGGATGGTGACCACACGATTCCACTGTTCCATGATAGCAGGACCCACATCTTCAATATGGACCTTGCTCGGCTGCTTGTTCCGCCAGATACTCAGCGGCGACTTGACCCGATAATAATCGGTATCCTTCGTTGTCACTCGCGTGGCTTGAAGCATTGCCCAGACTTCTTGGGTAAGAATGTCATGAGCTCGCTCGCCCTGCTTGGTCAGCAGCACAGCCTGAATGACCTGAGACTTCTCAGCCCCAATGAGATCAGCGTAGACACCGAAGACACCGTCGAAGTACTGACGGGCATTCTTGATGGCGAGAGGTGTGTTGGGCAACTGACCCATCGCGACTTGCAGCATCTTGAACCGATTCGGCGGCATCACCTTAGCGAGGGCATTGGTGTTGATGTGGTTCGGCGGCAGGCCAAGTTTGTCGTAATGATTCCAGCGCATTTGCGTGCTCCTAAAAGCGATTGAGGTGGGTGGTGGTGTTAGAGGTTGAGGGAGCCCAGATCACGGAGTTCCTTGATCAAAGCTTGAGCATTTTTGCCTCCTGCTCTAGTGGTTAACTCTCTTCTACTCCTATATAATATCGCAGCTATTAGTTGACCACAATGGTCAAAAGAGAAGCTACCAAATTATTTCGCGGCCTAGCTACCGTCATAGCTGAGAGGTTTCTTTAGCACCTTTGGCAGAGACCAACGAGCCAGGTGGAAGCTATACCTAGGCTTACCATTCTGCCTAAGACAGCGAGTGCCACCTTTGACGCCACAAGTTGGGCAATCTCTAGACAGCACTTGAACTTTAGCACGTCGTGCTGCTAGCTTCCTTTTGGTCTCAGGTTTGAGGTCTATCTGCATTTGCTAGGGCCTTTGCCTTTTCTTTAGCACGGCGTTTCTTGCGGTCTTCCCAGGACTCAAAGACAACCTTATCCCAAGAGGACTCACCTGTCTTTGCATGTGTCCGAATCTTGTGAGCCAAGACGTCAGTGACCTCAACAGAGGTATGGCAAGCAGAAGCAACCTGGTTCCGTGTGAGGTCATACTTTAGGGCAATCTCAGACATGGATAGATTGGAGGAGTAATATTCCTTTTTAATTGCGTCACGTTCTTCGCCGCGGATCTTACGATTGGCCTTAAGGAGCAGAGGCTCCAATTTTTTGGTCACAGGATTTACAGCCATGTAAGTGTTGGTCGCTACACCTTCCTTTACAGCTGCTGCCTTTGCTGCCTTTGCCTCTTCACTGTGACGGAAGTTCTTTGGCACTACCCAACCAACCTTACGTTTTAATTCCTTCGGTTGCATATTGATCATTTCTCCTGAGTCACTCGGGTTGAGAAGGCTCAGGGTCATCAACGAAGATGGCCTCCGTAGGTTCAGCACCTTGGTTCTGATACTTGCCAACGTAGGGCAAATTCGTAGGCTCATCTAGCAGATGGAAGACCAACTGTGCAATAGGCTGTCCAATCTTCACCTGAACATGGTTCTGGCTGTGGTTACTCAGCTCAAGGGTGATGTAGCCTTCCCAACCTGGCTCAAGTACAGTGTTCTGCAAAGCAAGACCACGTCGTGCCAACGTGCTCTTATCATGCACAAAGGCTACAACATTCTTTGGAATCTTGAGTCGCTCAAGAGATGCCAGCAGAACAAACTCACCAGGTTTAACGAGCCAGGCGGGGGCAGGACTACTTTTATTTGCCCGTGTGAATAGTTTCCTGTCGATAGAACCCACACGAATGTCGTATCCTGCACTGGAGAGTCCGTAAGACATACCAAGGGCTGTTTTGGCTTGGCTGTAAGGCTCAATTCCCAATTCCCCTTCTGCTACCAGACGATCAATAGTTTGGGCTGACAAAACGGTCACAGCCATTCCCCTTTCCGACGATGATGGTTCTTAGTAGTCTTTGACCACTTTCTCTGGTTATCCATAGTGCCTTCCAACTGCTTACGAAGCACGAAGCAATTGTCCACTTCTTTAATAAAGGTCTGGACAGAGAAGGGAGGCTTCATATCCTTAAATTCAGCCCTATAGACGTCATAGAACTTGGCACAGCTTGCACGGACGGTGCATCTCTCATTGTTGCACAGCAATGGCCCCAGAGCCTCCGCATTAGATTCAGAGGTCAATGGGATCTCGGAAGCTGTCGAGAACGGGTGTCCTTGGAAGATCGTATCCACCTGCATACCCTTGATGCTTGAACTTGACAATTTTACCCAGAAGCTGTCCACGCTGATTCCATAACGACCGACGATCGTCTTGCGTAAAGCCCTTCATGACACCTATATTAAAGCGTTTACTACGGTCTTTCAAGAGTTCAACTGTAAACGACCCCAAATAATCTTTTGGTACAAGATTATCCTGGTGTGCACTCCTAGAGGTCAAACCAAGCTCATTGGTAATGGCTTCATTCTTGTTCTCGTAGGCTACTTCATAGCCCACAATGATGGCTTCATCATCCTCGAACCGCTTCAACTTGGTGAGCTCTCCACCCTTCGGTGTTGCGCGTCCATTCTTGTACATGCCTTCCTTACGCCGCAGAATAGCACCTTCAAAGCCCTGCTCAAGGAACTTCTCTTCATACAGGTTGATCTCTGCAAGGCTTTGAACCATAAATGTTGGGCATTGCTTTACCAAGACCTTGAACTTACTGAAGTAAGGATTCCAAAGGCCATAATGCAAGCATTCTATGAAAGACTTACGGATGAAGTAAGGGCTAGGCTTATCTAAACTCGTGTCCCAGAGATCAAACAGGTAGTAAGTAAACTCTTGCGTACCATCCATCGACCGAAGATCAGACATAGCTTGTCTGAACACATCAGGATGAATCGTGTCACCTTCATGAATGCCAGGAAGCATCTCGCCATCCCAGCCATGCGTAGATGACTTATAGACTTCTGCAAACTCCTGGAGATACTTATTCGTCCAAGGCTTCCAAGATCTGGAATAAGCAACCCCTTGATCGAAGAGGACTCTCATTCCGTCCACCTTGGGCTGAATGTAGAGGTAGCCATCTTCCTTGAGGTGGAGCGCTGTACGGGCTTCATCGAACTTGGCTGCTAACATTGGTCGAGTCATTTTGTTTCCTTTGCTTTTGCCTGCTGCTGCTTGAGCTTATGTTCCCACGTCTTGCCGGAGAACCTACGTTGATTCCTTGCTTGTTCAGTCTTTGTAGCCCACTGACAATTGCTCGGTTCGTAGTTACCGTCTACGTTAATCCGATCCATTGTATGTTGCCTAGTAGGTGCTTTTCCCATATCCTCAAGGTAGTTTGCAAAGCCCTGAGGATTATCACGATGCCAACGATCACAGATCTTAATTCCGCGACCACCGTATGCCATATAGGAAACATGCTTCTCATAGCAGCACCGCAAATGCATCGACTGCCAGCAGATCTTCTCATAGGCATAAGGATTAGGAGGAACTTTAAGTTTGCATCCGCAGTGCGTCTGTGGATTAGGCTTTCTAGTCAAGTACTGAGTCTTGGTGTAGAATTCCTTACCACAAACGCACTTCACGAAGATGCGCAGACCTTCCTTAAGATGTGCCTTCCGAATGATAGTCAAGTCACCGAATTTAGCACCAGCATGCAACGAAACAGATGCAGGCCTTCCAGTCGGCTTCTTAGCTTTTGCCTTCGCCTTAGCCTTAGCAACTTTGGTAGTCGGCTTAGCCACTTGCTATCCCTCTATCTATTATTTATTATATCATATTTCCCTGAAGTCCTCTATAGTCAAAAGAGGCTCAAGGGTTAACCTCGACCTCTGCCATACGTGGCATATAGAGACCACAGTATCCACGACGCTCAGTCAATGTATACAGAGGGCGCTTCGCTATAAACATGATCCTTGTAGTGTGGGCCACTACCGTCTGATTGAGTTCGAAGGTCCAGTTTTCAGGATCATTAGGAGGCCAACCCCAACGGCTCTTCATATTGTGTTCAGGTTCAATAAACCACCAACCATCTTTGTCCTTCGCAATATACACAAGGCAAGATGCTTCGGCGTGATCAGTCCAGTGCCATGCCATACAATCAGTGCCAATGCAACGTGCAACAGGAACTGGATTGCCATCTTTGTCTGTGCTGTTAAGCTTGCCAATGATTTCTGGGCAAATCTTTTGGGCAGCCTCGAAGAGGGTGAATTCATTGTCTTGCATTGTTGCCTCCTAATGCCATTCTCTAAGGACTACACAGACAATCTGGTAGTCTTTGGGATCACGATGTGGTTGAGGAATAATTTTCTCGTTTACTATGTCACCACCTTCATGATCATAACCATAAGTGACTTGATATTTGCCCGCTAGCCACCAGCGAAGGGCTAACTTGGCATCTTGAAGACGTACGAAGAGGCGAGGTCTTGCTCCTTCACTAGGCTCAGTATAGGTAAAGCCACGCTTCTGTTTGCCGTCATATAAGGGCAACCACCAGCCCGTAGAGTTCTGGCGGATAGCCCAATAGATGATGTCAGCCATGTCACCAACCCCTGTTAGGAAGCACCTCAAGGATGCCTAGTGATTCAGGAAGGGGATATCCAATCACATAACAAACACCTTCCAGGCCAAGAAGCTCTTGCCAGAAGTCTGTCATGATCAGATGTGTGAACCAGAGGCCACTCTTGTCAGTGACTTCCACAGCATACTCAAGAACAACCTCTTGACCTTCAGGAACTTCTGCAGGAGCTGCTGAGACCCTAACACGTTTGAGCCGAAACTCTTTGGCGTAGGAGTCGATCTGCTTCTTGGTCAGTTCGACCTTAGCTTCTTGAGCCCTTGGACGAATCATCCCATTCTTGTAGACCAAGAGGCCTTCGTCAATCATCTGCTGAGCCTTAGGGGAAAGCCCTTTGATTCGGGGCAATCCTTTGCCATGATTTGGCTTACCCAAATTTATAGTCTGTGTGGGTTTGAGCTTATTTGACATGCTTACAGCTCCACCGGTTTGTCTTGCTTCTTCCAGACCCTGTAGCCAGATGCACCATTCTTGGTGTCCTTACGACAGGAGAACCAACCCGATCCACCGATATTGGTGCAGCAGGTGTTGAGGTAGGTGTTGCCGATAGGACCTTCAATAAAGATGGAGTCACCGACTTCACCTTCATTGTACAGCTTCCTAACAGCTGCAACTACTTCTGGATTGGTCTTTCGTTCCTCTAGAGGAATGCCTTTCTCGATCTCAATAGTCATATGTCACCATCACCTTTCTTTTTTGATCAGATTCTGCATATCAAGTTGTCCACCGCGACGCAGAGCACCAAGATAGTTGCAGATCTGAAGCCGTGTACTCAAAGGCACTACACCATCGTTCGCAAGCGCGTTCGTCTCACGCCAGTTATACAGTATGTGCATCTTCTGAACTGTAGTCTTACCTTTCATGCTTAACCTGATGATTTGCCAGTCTTCTGCTTGTACGCAATACTTCTGAGCATCTTCAGGTGAGATCCCAAGATCTTCATCATAGATCCAACCCTTATTCAAGTCATCAGTCGCCGCACGAATCATCTTAGTCACCTTTTTTGTCCTATGAGCTAGATGCACATACTATATATTCTATATGAATTTCAGATGTGCATCAATAGTCAAAAGATAACTATTATTTGGTAGCAGCCTGTCCAGTATAGAAGAACATGTGTCGTATGATGTGCCGTGAGGCATCTCGAGCGTGACGCTGTCCAGGATCGTACAAACCCCAGCTCTTCAGCTGATCATCCGTTGCCCAAGATTTTGCTTCCTGAGCCATCTGGAAGTGAATAGGCCACTTATTCAGCATAGCCATAATACGAATAGCACCAATTAGTTGTGGCGTGTGCAATCCTGCCCAAGCATGAGTGTCAGCTTTCCAGCCATAGATACGGTAGTCTTCGCAGACAATCTCCAGTTCATAACGATATACAGGATCTACGTCAGTTTTGATTTCCTGTAGGATAGCATTGTAGCCTTCTTCAGGACTCTTAGTCTTAAGCTGTCGTAGGGTAAAGGTGGCATCTATGGGATTCCAATATGCATAGCCTGTAGTCTCACCTGGGTCTAATCCAATAATAGGATGACCATAATTTTTGGTAAAATTATTAACCTTTGCTTGGTTATGGTAAGCCTCTAACATCTTCCAGTAGAGGTTGTTAGGCTTCATAACTGAGTCTTTGGGGTTGGTTGTCTTCTTTGTCATATGTACTACCTTCTCATTTGGCCAAAATTAAACCCCTGAGACAGGAGGCAAGACTGTCCCAGGGGCGACAAGGTGGAGCTAAACGACCCGGACACTAATCGTCCAGCTACAACACCTCATCTGTCTCTATGTTCAGGTTAGTAGCGAACCGGAGTGTTGCCAGCTTGATTCAGGTCATCTGCGACTTGATCAATACCAGAAGCAACAGCAGTGCCAATCAGAGGGATTTGCTTGACGTCTTGGGCAATGGTGTGAGCCACAAGAGAAGAGCTCTTACCTGCACCACGAAGCAGTCCGTTCACGTACGTAAAAAGATTCGTCGAGGCGAACTGGATAGCACCATCAGCAATAGTCTCAAGCGGGACACCAAGAGCACCCTTAGTCGTGAGGTAGGTGTCGAGGGCAGCTTGAATGGCGATGGCCAGTTGGTGTTCAGCGGACACAACGGCATAACCAATACGGTCACCAGTGTTGGTCACAATAGCCGTCGGGATCACAGTGGCATTGGCATTGGCGTTGTTCTGCGTAGCAGAGACAACTTGTCCAGGGGCAGGAGTATTGAGCGCTTGTTGAACAGCGTCCACATGAGCGGATTGAGCACCAGTGACCTTGGCAACTACGCCATTGACTGCACCGGTAATAGCATCTTGTGCGTCTTGAGGTAGAAGACCAACAACTTTGGTCACCTCAGTCTTGACAGTGTCGAGGCCAGCCAGCGCCTCATTGAACAGGTTCAGTGCTTCAGCACCAGGATTAGAATTAGAATTAGACACTATAGCCTCCTTGGCCATGGGCCTTTGAGAGTACAAAAATAGGGAGCATGAAGCCCCCTATTCTCGTCGATTGTCTTACTCCGCGGGAGTAGCTTCAGCAGCCGGCTCTTCAGCAGACTTCGCCTTCGCAACACCCTTGGTGGCCTGGAAGACAATCTGATACGGAACGTTGCGACCTTCCAGACGCGTCAGCGTCTTGGCAATCGGACCACGGTCGATACCCTGCTCACCAAAGAGCTTCAGGATGAAGTCCTTGCGAGTCACTTGCTGACCGACTTCACCACCGAACTGCGCGGCAGCTTCTTCGTCGAGCGTCAGGATAACCTTAGGGCGCGAAGCCTTCTCGGTGGTCGTGCCTTCCGCAGGAGTACCTTCAGCACCTTCAACGGCCGGAGTTTCAGCTTCGGTCGTGGCGGCGGATTCTTGAGCATTACGAGCCATAATTAAATGCCTTCTTTGGTTAGAGAGTCACATGACATCTCTTGCTTACATCCTTAATTTATAGGAGAAGCGTTTAGTCATCAATGGGCGAAATGCTGGTCGACCAGAATTTATTTTGGCACCAGATTGTCAGTAGGGGTCAGCCTCTTCACGGATGGCCTTCATGTTCATTTCAAGGCCTGGCCCTGAGAATGCTAGTTGCGGGGAGTTGTCGACCTCTTTATTTGGTCTCACAACATAGGCAACTTTACCAGGTATATTGTCTGGCACGATGTTACCCAAAGACGCCACGGAGTGCTTATTAGCTGCCATGTAGCGCTGCAGAGAGCGGGCATTAGCAAGTATGGTACAACCATTGAACTGTTCCTGTTGTGAAAGCCAATCAACCATCTGCTGGCCTGTAAATGACATATGCTCTAATTGGCTGGGGTATTTGTTTCGGATATGGTCAGCAAAGCCAATGATGCCTTCCAAAGCCCAGTCAGCGTCAGCCATCTTAGAATCACGACCAACTTCCAAATGCCCTGGAATCCAACTTGCATCCCACCCCATAGTAGTAGCTGCCAAGATCAAAAGCTGTTCCACGTTGATCAGGCGGTAGCCAGCCTTAAACCTAGGATGCCATTGCTGATCAATTGTGGCCAATAGTTTTTGGGCAAAGACCAACATATGAGCAAGCCACATGGCACGGCCGCCCCTTTTTTGAAGTTGTGCAACTTCCCAATCGGCATCATACTTCAGTTCGACATCGACTCCTTTGTCAAGTTCGGTAATGATGGCTCTTTGCAGGATGTCAATGTTAGTGAAGGGTTGTTTGATAGCAGTGATGCCAAATACCACTCTAACTGGAATCTTGACAACGTCTGTATCTGAATAGAGCTTCCTTTGTTCAATTGTCGGATGCGCCTCCGTAACGAGTCGACATATTTCGTCTGAGAGTCGTTGACGTAGGTCATTGTTTGTAAATTGTACGTTGTCGGTGATGTGCATTGCACCTGACTTGGCGATAGAGGCGTTCCAGTCTTTGATGTCATTAGGAGAGTTCCTAAGCTTTACCGAACCTGTAAGGATGGACAAACGGAGAGCATAAAGTGTAGACTTGCCAGAACCAGCCTCGCCCGTAGTGATCTCAACCGGCAGCTGAGTGCCACGCCATCTGTAAAAAAGAGGCGACACATAATAGAGGAGGCTGAGAAGTCTGCGATGCTTATCATCATCAGAGTCTTTGATGCGTGCCTCTCTGAGAGTCTCATACCACCAATTCGGAGTACCGCGAGTAGTTTGCGCTGCGTAGAGGGCGATCTTGAAATCCTTAACGTTGAGGTCTTCGGCAATCCCTGACTCGAAGAGAACGTTATCCGTTCCATTATCAATAACTGTGACTCCATCCTTCGTGACTTTAGCCATTGTGCCCGAGTCAATCTGGTAGTAGAGGGTATCTTTGCGCCAAGTGAGGACTTTTTCTGGGTAGACATCTTCAATGGGCTCCTCTCCAGAGTATTGACTTGCCAACCAAGACATTACCTTATTGTCCGAGAAGCCAAGGTTATAGTGCTTATACAAGAACCGTCCGAACGGCGAATCTGCATGTTCAGGTTGAAAACCAAACTCTACCTTCGTTAAGGACTTATCAATATGGGAAAAGTAATAGAGACTCTTCTCATCAGGAGATCGCAGCCTTTGTCCCTTAGAATCCAAGTCTGCCAAGATAGCCATGCCAATGGCCATCTGTTCAGGCCTTCCCATCTTAGCCTTGGTGAGACGCCTGTTGACAAAGTCCTTGATATTAGGGTGGACAGGGAAGGCGCTTTTCTTAGCAAGGCACTCGTTGATCTTGTCATGCACTTGAGCAATGCCCTTAGCCCCCGTTGCAATCACATCGTCAAGTCCAACCTTTTGTACTTTACCATCTACAATAGGTGCATCAAGAACAATGTGCCTTATGTGCTTATGAGCAATGCCTTTGTGGCGCAGTTCAAAGCCAAGTTGGGCCGCAGCTCTTTGGACTTCAAACTTGTAACCATTTTTCTGGTCAGTATCAAAGGCAATGATGATCGTGATGTTCTTACGGATCACCATGTTGATAAAGTCCTGGAAGCCAACAGCCATCACGTCTGCACCATCACCAACAGGGACCCCTGCAGGCAACTTAATAGAGATCATTCCGTTGGTTTTAGTGGCGAGCGTACTGTCCTTTGGAAGGAGCAGCGTTCTAGACTTCCAAGAATCAACGCCTGATAAAGCAATGCATGGAATTCCGTGCTTAACAGCTGCTGCAGCCTTTTTCTCTCCTTCAGTGATGAGCATATATCTGAAGTCATGGTCAGATTCAAGATGCTGAATGAGCCCTGCAAGTCGAGGTGGACAGTAAATGTGATTTTGGCTGTCTGCAAGTTGTCGGTATTTGACTTCTGGTGCGTCATAGATCTTGACCCTGTAAAATGGTAGGGGTTTCCCCTCCATGTCAAAATAAGGGATAACGTAGCCATCAGAGCCGAAGGGTGCACCAGTTGCAGTCTTTTCTGCAGGTGACATAGGCTTAGCTCTAATGTCTTCTGGCCGCAACCCAGACTTTGCCAATTCCTCAATCATACGTTCAGGGTAGAGACTCTTTATATCGGCCATTGATTATGCATCCTCACCAGGAGCCAGAGGGCCATCTCCATTCTCGTCAAGTTCATCAGGCTTATCTTTAATGCCTTCGAGCACGTCTTTAGGAACCTCTTGACCTGCCTTAGCTGCTTCGTAGCCCTTAAGCCAGGCTTGCTTCTCAAGTTGGTCTAGACGTGCAATGGTGATCGGAGGCCAAGGCATATCAGGCAGATGGTAGACGCGCTTAGTACGGAAGTTAGAGATCGTAGTCTGACAGATCATACGACCTTCTTCTTGCATCCGCGCCAACGGACCTTCCCAGACCCTAGGTGGTGTTGCAGGGCCAAGGCTCATCTGGATATGCCCACGAGTCATGTATGGCGTATACTTAAAGTGACGAGTCAGCTTTGTAACCAGCCACCAATAGGTATCATCAGCTAGTGCAAGTCCTTTACGAATAGCCTGAGTCGTGATCGTATGGATCCTGCCGTTAGCCTCTACCTGAATAGATTCTTCACCTTCAATAGGAACAGTGCCCTCTGCGGGGATATTGATCTCAATCTCGGACATGATGGTACCTTTAACCTCTTAGTACTGGGAATGTGAAAGTGGGTCTAGGATGTAAACGGAAGCCAGTAGGCTCAGAATGGTAACGATAGCAAAGGCAAACCACGCCCAAGTAACAGCATCTTGGCGTTTAATGTCCAGTTGCTTCTCGTGCAGTTCCAACGCCTTCTTAAAGGCTGCCGTCATTCGTAGGGTTTCCAGGTCTTGCGGAATTTCCGACTCTTCTCTGCTTGTGGACATGATAGTACCTCCTGCTTATAATACCGTTTGAAGCCTACCGCAACAGTTGCAGCAGAACGGTTACCCAGTAGTCGACCTATAATCTTAAAGGTCAGCCACAACTCGGTTCTAAGCCTGTAGATCACTTCATCCCTTATGGCGGATAAGTCATCAGTAAACCGTGGACCTTTGAGCATCTCTACAGGTATATTATAGTAAGCACAGTGTAGGTCTATAATCTCTTCGGCCATAGACAGATCACTCACTGTGACGTGAATATCATCTTTTACTGCACTGCCCTTACCACGTGTCATTTCAGAGGACTTTCCTGATGGAGTACGTTAGGCCCCTCAGGTGGTGCATTAGCTGCATTAGCGTTGGCGGCCGAGGCAACTGCATCCTTAACTGTGACGTTTTCTTCACCAGACATGTTCATAGCCACTTCTGCCTGAATAATAAGCTGAATGTGCTGTTGCCATTCATTGAACCAGGCGATCTCATCTCCAGTGGCTTCAATCTGGTTGGCATTAACATCGATAGGCTTACCAGCCACTTCAATGAGTGAGGTCTTCTTAACACGTTGCCTACAGATGGCATGAAGAATGAGGAAAGTTCCGATGAGAAGGAGCTTTTGTGTGCGGAGTTCAAATCGAGTCATAACGGTGTTGCTCCATTTCAATGATATCCTGACAAGCATCAAGCTCAAGATCTGCCTCTAAGCCCAACTTATTGGCGAGTTCCAGAATCTTGGCGCGAGCACGATCTGAGTTGAGGCGCACTTGCGTCACGGCAGTCAACTTCATGACGTAAGCTTCACCGCGAACGTTGCCTTCAAGCTTGTCGGTAGGAGTCATCTTCGAGTCAATGACACCATTGAGGGTGTTGATGACCTTCTTCAGGTCTTTTTCAAGTTCCTTCATGACACCAACTTCATCCACCAATCGACTTGGTGTATAGTTCGCCATGTTGGGAAGGGTTTGTGCTGCCCAAGGAAGCAGATTCTTGACTGCCTCATTATACCGCTTTTCTTTCTGCTCTTGGGTAAGAGTTAGTTTCTTAGTAGCCATGGTGTGCCTCTGCTTGCTGCGCCATTATCTAGCGGGTGTTCGGTGGTGAGCCGTGGTGGGCAAATAGCCTCTAGGGTAAGTCTTTCTTGATGACCTTCTCAATGAGCACAATAGTGGCTCTCTGCTCAACATAATCCTTCAAAGTACCCATGATGGCATGCATCGCGGCTAACGTGGAGAGTTCTGAGCAACTGGCAATCATCGTGGTGATCATAGTGCCAACAGACGTCAAGACTCCAGTATCATCTAGAGTATGCATCTTATCTTGACACAGCAAAGTCTCCAGTAATGCCGCACATGTTAACGACATCGCCTCACGATTCATTGCGATCTCAGCATATTGCCCAGGAACGAACTCCCGAAAAGTTTCCCGATAGGCTTTGTTGGCCGCCTCTTGCTCTTCTAAAGTCATGTTCTTAAGCAGCTTAATGTTCTCCGCGAGGTAGACCTCATCAAACCCTGAACGCTCTTTCAACGTCTTTGCCATGTTGCCTTGCCTCGCTCTGTATGTAATACCTATATAGTATCTAAGAGCTTTGGGGCTTTCAAGAGGGATAATACAACAAGACCAAAAGAAACTTATTGCCTCTTGAAGGACCTTCTCAACCTCTGCTGACAAAGGCCAAATGCTAGATGCTATATATTCTTCCGAGACTGCTACGCAGCGGCCATTACGCTAGATGCTATATATTATAATGAGTACCTAAGAGGTAAGCGACTGCTGCGCAGCGGTCATGAATAGGGTACAATTATGACTCTTGATGACCACTATGTTATGCGTTAAGATTAATATATGCTGCAGGAGGCACTATTGGCAGACTATAGCTTCAGAGTTAACCGTCACCATTCCATGTGCTTAGCTAAGTGGACTGGCAACAAAGAACCTGAAGAAGTCTATACCATAACGGCACTTGGCAAAGGCAAATGTGATTGTCAAGGTAGTTGGCGCCAACCATACTGTAAGCATCGGAAGATGGTAGATCACGTTTTAGGCATCCTAGGATCGTACAAGCTTGATGGTGACCACTTATGGGGTGCCTTATATGACGAAGACAAAGACCTTCTGTATCTGAGCATAGACAATGAAGGTATTCCTATGACAGGTGCAGTAGACATAATGGAAGAGATCCATGTTAGAAGGATAGGGAAACTACTATGACCAAGAGAAAAACACCAGCAACGCCGACGCCCACCAAGACCGAGGCAAAGCCTGTTGAACTGCCGAAGACACGCAAGACTCTGAAACCTCTCCCTCTTGAGACCAAAGCACCGCCTTCGGCAGTGTCGCCTAAGAAGCAACTCAATGCTCTGCCTCTTGAGACCAAAGATCTTGGTCAAGTGATTAAAGAGGCCAACCAGAAGACTTTGGACCCTCGTGCTCCTACGGTGGACCCCAAGACCAAGCGAGTTCGTAAGCCTAAGGTTGACGCGAACAAGCCTATCACACCACCTATTACGCCGGCTACTCCTGAGCAAGCGGCAAAGTTTGCACCCCCTCCACTCGTTGGCGGCGTTACAGATAAGAAGTTGGATGCTCTGGGATTCCCGAATCCTAATCAGATGCCCAATCTGATCACGAATGAGGAATTTAGGGCTGAACTGGAGATCCATGCTCCTACGCCTACTCCTGAAGAGCTGGCTAAAAAGGGCCTCTCTACCTCCGATAATGACCTTCATGCCTATTGGGCGGATCAGCTCAAGCGTGAACGCCTCAAGTCGACCATTATTCTGGTTCTTGGGGTTTCTTTTGCACTCTGGGCAGGCATCTTCATCCTATCTAAGGCACTTGTTCATCCCTAATAGGCAAGGTAAAAGAGAGCCTAGGTGTCATAGCCTAGGCTTTTTTCTTTGTAGGGCTACTAAACACTCGATACTGTAGACAATGTTTAGATCAACTGTAAGGGTTAGTCTTATAAGCCTTTGTTTTTATTAAGGAATTTAAATAGATCTCTGTTTCTCTAGAAAGGAAATATTCAGAAATTGATAAGTGAAATTAAACTAAGCAGGAGGTATAAGGAATATGAATAGGAGGAGGAATAAGGAATGTGTAAAATATGTGTAAAAGGAGTGGAATAAGTATGGAATAAGAAACTATAGAAAGACTATTGAAGAACATTAGAAACCAAGTGTATATTTATATATAGTAGAAAATGCGTCGGTTCGATAGGATTATTTCAAATTCCTTAATGAAATCAACGAGATAACCGATCTTACGAGCGTTTAGCGACAGTATCGACAGTTTTGATTCCGCAGCAAGGAAGGGCAGTTAGATGGTAATGGCAAGAGAATATCGTCGTAGGGAAGGATATATTCCTTACATGTTCAATGATCCTGATAGGAAACCTGTTCGAGGTAAACTTATACAGGCAACAGCCTTTATGTTAGTCAACAACAAGCACAAGAGCAAAGACATCCCTGAGAAGTGGTGGCCTTATCAGAAGAACAATATGGACGAATGGCTGCGCCTTTGCATTAAGGCTCTAGACTCTGCAGAGTTGTTCCATATCTTTACAGGTCTACGGTCTATGACATCTAATGCTCACCTTGACCTAATCTATATGGTCAACGATGGTGATGGTCCGCTACAAGGTAAACAAGCCAACCAAAATACCTTTACCTACAAATTTGGGCCAGAGATTGAGGCCCAGGGTTATGTGGGCTACTTACGTGTGACTTTAGATTCTGTGCATCACTCTACCGTGTATCAGCAGAAGAAGAAGCTGGTAGCTCAAGGTAAGCTCCCTGAAGATGCTATTCAGACAAGGTTTAGGCCTAAACGCCGAGATGGTAAGCTACAAGTTGCCTTGAGTGAGATAGATCCTGCTACCTACGACTTCGACGATGCTCCTCCCCGCAGTTACATGTATCTGAATGGAACCTGGTGGTGGAAAGGTGATGAAGTCAATTGGCGGTTGAGCCCTGAACGTATTCAACAGCTTGGTCTTCATCCCCTTAAGCAGAACTGGATTGGTCAGCTTCCACAGAACCCTGCAGGCGAGCAATAGGAGCAATACGTAGATGGCAAGAGCAGTCTTATTCATTGAGGGTGAAATTCGGGGTCAAAAGGGCCTGCATGCACCTAAACGTAACTCTGGCACTGCTGCATGGGCTAAAGATGTGCTCAAGTTGTTCGCCAAGGAGTTGGCCGCTGACGGCAAAGGATATGAGAATTTGCGGTGGGATCGCGTCTATAACCAATCGGTTACTGCGGAGGAGATCCGGTTCCTGTGGGTTGTCAAAGATGTCCACATCGGGATCATTGTTGATCGCACGGCCAATGCTTTGGCAACTTAGTACCTGAAGACAATATCATCTTTTGCCCATTGATTTCGGTTAAAGGCTGATATACTATATACATAGAGGCAAGCTACAAGGAGGTTAAGTCATGTCGGTGGGGACACATAAGCACAAAGACCAAGAAGAACCAGAGGTTAAACTGGTCTGGTTAATTTTGCCTGATGGCAGCAGAGTTCAAGGGAGCCTACCATTGCTCAAAGACATTCAGCTGCCAGCCTCCAAGACAAAGAGCCACACCATCAGATGGCTTTGGGCTGTAGGCTTTTCGGTCCAGGAAATCTCCAACGGACTCGGTATCAAGTATCAGATGGTTCGGAATATAGCGTACTCTGAACCCAAGAGAGCCGCCCGTGAGGATCTAGGGTCTTTGGACATTAGGCTCAAGAAGGCAGCAGACCTCGATGACGAAGACTTCATGATCCAGCAGGCAATGGACGGAGCCCTAGAGGCATCCTTGATGGCAGGACGCAAGGCTCGAGCCAAGACAGCTGCACAGATCAAGAACGCCGCTGGCTACGATCCTGATCACGACAATGTTGATTAGGACTAACTTTTAGGCCCTCTATGGAGGTCCTAATTTGTAGGCTAGGCAAAAAAGAACCCCAGAGCATTGAGCCCTGGGGTTTTTAGTTGTCTGTCTGGCAACAGATTCCGTAATTCCTTAAGCGGAGCTGTCAAAACTGGTGGAGCTAGATTGGCACACCATTCGTCCGCAAGACCAACATTACCTCCAGCAACCATATAGGCGCAAGCCCACCTATCACCAGCCCGATAATACCCCACATCAGTATCATCCAGCCACTATGTCTGCCGCTGCCGCTGCCGTGTCTATGTCGCATCTAAGCACCTTAATTCTGCATCTATTTTTATTATATAGCACCTCCCTTAAGGAAGCAATAGTCAAAAGAGGCTCTGGGCAACTTTTTATACATTATATATTATATGTTATATGCTATATGCTATATAAACAGTGGCAGAGATTAATTTAGCCTGTGTCTCCTTTTGCCACTATGAAGGTCGCAAAGAGTGTGCTATACTGTTTATAGAGAGTGAGGAAATGCATGTCGCGTTTCACAGTTCTCTTCAATGAGGTGTTAACATGGCTCGTCGTAAGGTTGCTGAACAGGTTTCCGTGGTCGAAGTTACTTCGGTGGCTCCGACTGACAATCTCGCACTGACTGAAGAAGTGGTGCAGACGAAGGTTTCGAGCGCTGCTGTGGCGCAGGAGATCGATCAGGAGGCGCTGAATCAGTTCGGCTCGAACAAGTCAGCAATGATTCGGTATCTTGCCAGTCTCGGGTACAAGACGTCGCCGATCGCGAAGGCTCTCTCGCTGCGGTTCGGTCGTGAGGTCAAGTATCAACAGGTGCGCAACGTGCTGCAACAGGCAATGACGCTGAAGGGCAACACGAACACCGTCGGACAGACGTTCAACATCAACATGGCAGAAGTGGAAGCGGAAGAGGAGGAAGGCGACGAATAGTCGCTGACCTCTCCTCGATTGGGAACCGACAAGAGCCTAGGCAATGTAAAAGTTGTCTAGGTACTCTTTTTGTCATCTTTTGGTTATCTTTTGACCATTGTGTGGTCCCCTGAGGTCCCTATATAATATAGGTAGATGGGAAATAAATCTCATCTACCACACTTGACATCGTAAAGGAACTAAACAGATGACCACGAACACTCTTGCCACCATCGAGGCCGAGTTCGAAGTTCCTGCGTCTTCCTACACTATCCAAATGGGAGAAGCTCAGCGGGCAGCGTTGCTTGCACTCATCCAAGAGCTCCCCATGAGTCATCCGGCTCGCAGTGATCCGGAGCACGAACTGTTCTTCTGGGAGGATATGCTCAAGGATCTCCCTGAGAACGAACGTGAACAGCCTAAAACTCTTCACGGGTTCTGCCTCTAACATCTGACTTTAATATTTCCTCCTCCTCAACTTTTACCCTCTCCTATTAATTTAGGAGGGGGTTTCTTTTTGCACCTTGATGGTCCTCATGGGGTTGTGATATAATATATAAGTAAGGTAGAAATGAAGAGGAAAGTGCAATGACCATAATGGCACGGAAGACAAAAGACATCTACATCTGCACCATCGTGGATCGGTGTGACTTCAACAATGTCAAGGCTACACAGGCCTTTGAGAGTCGGCTCGATGCAGAAGCATGGGGCTTCGACAAGTGCAACGATCTCAGGGCGCAGTGGGAATATACGGCCTTTGAATATGAAGGTGGCTGGTTCGATCCTCAGTGGGAAGTCAGCACGATGACATTTGAATATGCCCTCGAGGTCTTTGAATAAGTCGCGGCGCATGACATGAAGCGGTAGGAGGCAAGAGGCAAGAGGCTCAAGGCTAGTTGTTTAAGCCTTGGGCTTCTTTTGCCACTATGAAAGACCATAGGACTTCTTGTATAATAAGGAATAGTAAGAAAGAGGAGCAAATCAAATGAAAGTACGTTGTGACGCGATCATCGATGGTACGACTGAGATGGCGTATGAGCTCTGGGTCGACAATGGCGTTGAGACCATGGAGAGGGGCGGGGTCAGGATAGTGCCTAAGGAAGTGGTACAGCACATTGCTGAGGGCAATGACAAGATAGACCTGATCATGATGTGGTTGGCTACCTTGTCGGATAAGGCTTATGGGGATCTGGCGGTAGAGGTCTTTGGTAAGGATGGGAAGGTCGGGGTCGATGGCTTTGAGCCTGATGACGATTGACCAAATGTACTAACACAGTCTCTGACTGGTCTGAGTGATCGGTCAGATTGACTGTTTGCCCTTAAATGACCATGTCGCTGTCTTTGTCATAAATGACCGTGCCCGTGACGGCCTGTGTCCTGTGCATGAACGCGGCCAACTCGCAACCACTGACAAACTACAA
>Ga0214192_1000044_pt1 | contig 71677 bp, 67 predicted proteins | sample TroBogEpilimnion_44_FD_153030 | JGI IMG/M metagenome (GOLD analysis project Ga0214192, IMG submission 153030) | Freshwater microbial communities from Trout Bog Lake, WI - 29JUL2008 epilimnion | ecosystem: Environmental > Aquatic > Freshwater > Lake > Epilimnion/Euphotic zone | place: Trout Bog... | reverse complement strand
ACCCAGCGCGCGATCCATAAGGATCTCGACATGCTGAAGAAGATGCAGAAGCACCGCCGCATCATGGAACAGCAGGCGGCAAGTCAGGCCGAAGCCGCCGCGAAAGCAGCCGCGAAAACAGCCGCGAAGCAGCCGGCCGCAACGCCCAACGCCGGCCCGCAGGTCATTGAAAAACCAGCCGCTGCCCCCGCCACTGGCTTCGTTTTTTCAACTCCGCCCAACGGTCCCGCATCGCCACCCGAAGCACCTGCCGCGACGCCCGAAAATATGGCCGCCTGACCCCGTTTTGCACAAGCTCCGGCCCTCGCCGCGAGCCTCGCAGCCCTCAGGCACGCTCCGCGTGTCTCTGTACGTCGAAGTTTGCTGAATAGTGAATCGCGCCGCGGCGCGGAAGCAGTTACTTGGTTGGCGCGGCTTCGTTCGAAGAGCCGGCAAACAACTTGTGTCCGTCCGGAAACGTGATGCTGGAAACGTTCGCCGTCGGCGTGCCGTTGCGCGCCTGCCAGCCGTCCACCACCACCATGGTGCCGGCCGGGAGATCGCCCTTCTTCCAGCCGCGCCGGATCAGCGCATTGGCGCCGCCCGTTTCGAGCGCCCAGTTCACCACCTTGCCGCCGGTCTCCACGTCGACGTAAATCCACGAATGCGGATTCGACCACTTCATCTCGGTCACCTTGCCGGTGAACTTGACCGGCTTGTTCAGATCGAACTCGGCGTTGAACGAGTGGTGGGCCAGCGCATTGCCGGCCAGCAGCGCGGCAATCGCGCAGAGGTTTCTCAGTCGCATAGATGGAAACATATTATCCTACTTTGCCGGGTGAGCGGCGCGATACTCATCCCGAATGTCTTTCAGGTGCTGCAGGTCGCCGTTGTCTTCGTGGCAGGCCACTTCGAGCAGCTCTTCGGCGCCCTTTGCCAGCGGAATTTCAATCGTAAACGGGCGCGTATAGACAATCGGATCGGTAATCGTCGCCCGGTACACAACGTTGCCCGCCTCGCCCGGCGCGAACCGCTCCACCACGTGCAGCGTGTAGCTGGAAATATCGCCGACCTCGTTGTGCCAGGCGCGCCCGTTGAAATTGGTCGCGTCCACCACCAGCGTGTCGCCCTCCCAGTGGCCGATCGCATCGCCCTGCCACAGGCGGATGCTGTCGGAAAGGTGCGTGCGTGTCTTGTCGTTCGCCGCAACGATGGGGATGATTCGCCACGACATGCGCTCGAACAGCACCACCAGGTAGTTCGGTGTCTGCACAATCTGGTAGGGCGACGGCGTATAAAACGACCGCGGAATGCCGCCCGGAAAACAGTGTGCCGTCGGATCGTCGTAGCCGCGCTGCGGATTCACCCGATCGGCGCGCTCCTTCGCCGCCCACGGCCGATACGGCAGCAGCCCGTCGGCCGGCTCGATGATCACGCCCCGGCCCGGCGGGATCAGATTGACCTTCTCGTGGTGCTCAAGGCCGTAATTGGCGCCGCCGCCATTGGGCTGATAGTAGCCCGAAAAGTCCGGCTTGCCGTCCGCCGTGCGCGTGACCTTCGCCGCCGGCTTCAGGGCTGGCAGCGGACCGGAGGGCGGAAGTGTCGCCGTCGCATCGGGATTGTCCGCCGGCTTCGTCCCCGGCGCCGGATACCACGTCCGCGGATCGCGCTCGAAGTCGCCGCTGACTTCTTCCTTTTCCGCCTGGCATTCGTACTCCAGCAGCCGGTCCACGTTCTTCTGCCGGACCAGCGGCACCGTGATCTTCCACGGCCGCGCGAAGACCTTGCCGTCTTCAATGGTCGCCTCGTAGCGGATGTTATCGGCATCGAGCAGCGTGTAGCGTTCGGTCACGCGCAGCGCGTCGGAGTGGAAGTCGCCGGCCAGATCGAACCAGGTCTTGTCGTTCTGGTCGGTGACGGTCACCACCAGCGTGTCGCCTTCCCAGTGGCCGCGCGAATCGCCCATCCAGGAGTCGAATCCGGGGTGCAGCGGCGGCTTGCCGTCGGTGTGGATCAGGCGGAAGACCAGCGACCATTCAAAGGCAATCGCAATGTTGTCGGGCGTCTGAAATATCTGGAACGGATGTTCCATGTACATGATGCGCGGCACGCCGGGCATGTAGCATTTGCCCAGCGGATCGGCGCTCTGGCGGTTCGCGAAGTTCTGCGCGCGTTTGGCCGCCGCCGCCGGCAGGTAAGGGATGATCCGTCCCTCCACCACGCTTTCGCCGGCGGGAATGCCCAGCCCGGCCGCATGCGCCTGCAGATCGTAGGCGGCCCGGCTCTGCGCCTGCCAGATGCCTTCGAGGCTTGGCTTGCCGTCGCGCGTGCGGGGCAGCGCGGGCTTCGCCTGTTGGGCGGAAGCGGAGACGCAAACAGCCGTCAGCACAACAACGGCGAGCGGAACGGACCGGCGCTTCCAGAGCGCACGAAAGGACCAGAAATGCATGCTTTCACCTCAGCGAGCTTCGCCGGTTCCGGTGCGAACGGCGAGACACATTCGATGTTACACGAAGCCGGGACTCGGGTTTTCCCGCCGCCTGCCGCGCACCCGGCAGCCGGCCGGCCGGTCGGGTTGGCGATCCACCTGCACCGTTCGCAACGCAAGGAGTCGCGCCATGACACACCTTCCCTTCGCCGACCGCGCCGAAGCCGGCCGCCTGCTCGCCGCCGAACTGGCAACACGCAGCACCGCCCAACCTGGCGTGGTGCTCGCGCTGCCGCGTGGCGGCGTGCCCGTTGCCTTCGCCATCGCCCGTCAACTCCATCTGCCGCTCGACGTGATCGTGGTTCGCAAACTCGGCGTGCCGTGGCAGCCGGAACTGGCGATGGGCGCGATCGCGGGGCAAACGCGAATCCTGAACTACGCGCTGATCGAACAACTGGGAATATCGGGGAAGGAGGTCGAGTCGATCGTCGCCGCCGAACAGGCCGAAATGAGGCGGCGCGAAGAACGCTATCGCGCGGGCGAGGCGGCGCCGGACCTGCACAACCGCACCGCCATTCTGATCGACGACGGTCTTGCCACCGGCAGCACCATGCTCGCAGCCGTGCGGCATGTGCGCGCGCTTCACCCGGCGCGCGTGATCGTCGCCGTTCCGGTCGGTTCGAAGGACGCCTGCAACCTGCTTCGCGGCGAGGCCGACGAACTGATCTGTCTCGCCGCGCCGGAGATGTTCGGCGCCGTGGGTCAATGGTACCGGCACTTCGAGCAGGTCAGCGACGAGGAAGTCGAAACTCTGCTGGCCGAGAGCCGCCGGCTGCCAAGCGGCAGCGCTTCATGACAAGCCGTGGCGCTTCATGACAAGCCGCAGCGCTTCATGACAAGCCGCAGCGCTTCATGACAAGCCGCAGCGCGTTATGACAGGCCGCGGCGCTTCATGCCAAGCCGCGGCGCTTCATGCCAAGCCGCGGCGCTTCATGACAAACGGCAGCGCGTTATGCCAAGCCGCGGCGCGTTATGACAAGCGGCAGCGCGTTATGCCAAGCCGCAGCGCTTCATGACAAGCCGTGGCGCGTTATGCCAAGCCGCAGCGCGTTATGACAAGCGGCAGCGCGTTATGCCAAGCCGCAGCGCTTCATGCCCAGCCGCGGCGCGTTATGCCAAACGGCAGCGCGCTATGAGAAGAACTCTTCGCGCTTGTCGAGACAGTCTTTCTTTTCGGCGGCGCTCAGCGTCTTCACTCGCGACCGGCCGGCATTGAATACCGCGCGCGACGACAGCCCGAGCTTCACCAGATTGTCCCGGTCCTGGCGCGGCAGAATCAGGTAATGTTTGCGGCAGTCGAAGCTGCGGCAGAGCAGCGGCCGGCGATGGTAGATCGTGCAGCCGCTGGCTCCGAGATAGACGCAGTGGCCGTTCTCTTTGGTGGCCAGCAGGAAGACCGGACTGCCTCCGGCGGGGTCGGCCGCCACCTGCACCTGGTAGGACTCGACGTCATCGCCTTGTTCGGGATGCAGAAACAGCCCCTGCCCGCTGCGGCAACACTCGGTGCAGCCGCCGCAGGAAACTTCGGTCTGTTCACTCGGCGGCAAACTCCAGTGTAGATGGCCGGGCGGAACCTGCGCCAATCCGCGCATCGCCCAATCCGTCTGGCGCAACCGGGCAGCGCCGGCGCGGCCAATCCATGCGGCACAAGCGGTTATAGCGGCCCGGACGCCACATCGAATGGCCCCGCAAATGCCCCGGGCAAGTGTAGCGGAAGGCAGGTTGTCATGACGGCTCCCGAATTGGTTGTTGAACCACCGGCACCCGAAACGCAGCCGGCATCCCGGCCGGCGGCACCGCGGCCGAGGTCCGGGACGAGTCTGCGCAGCCGCGCCGCCATGGCCGCGTGCCTGTTGCTGGCCCTCGGTGCGGGGCTCTCCTACTGGCTGCGCGCGCCTGCCACTGCTTCCTATCTGACCGCGCGCGTAGATCGGGGCGACATTGACGCGACCGTGACCACCACGGGAAATCTGAATGCCGTCATCACCGTACAGGTGGGAAGCCAGGTGTCGGGCAATATCATCGCCCTCTACGCCGACTTCAACACGAAAGTGAAGAAGGGCCAACTGGTGGCAGAGATCGACCCGGCGCCCTTCCAGGCAGCGGTGGACCAGGCGACCGCCACGCTCGGCGCGGCGCGCGCGGGAGTCCTCAGCTCCCAGGCTTCCGTGGCCAGCGCCCAGGCGAATCTGGCGGCGGCGGTGGCCAACGTGACCAGCCAGCGCGCCAACCTCGTCAAAGCCGAGAGCGCCGCCGAGTTTGCCCGAGTGGCCAATGAGCGCCGCCAGATCATGGTTCGCGACGGCGCGACGGCGCAGGAGGATGCCGACACGGCGAAGGCAAATTACGATCAGGCGGTCGCAGGCGAGAATGCCGCGAAGGCCGCCATCGACACGGCCGTCGCCACGGCGGAGGCAGCCCGGCAGGCGGTCGACGTCACGCGTGACCAGCTCGAACAGGCGAAGGCGGTGGTCCGGCAGTACGAGGCCACGCTGGCGCAGGCGAGGCTGAACCTGTCCCACACGAAGATTCTGGCGCCCGTGGACGGCACGGTGGAATCGCGCAACATGGACGTGGGCCAGACAGTCGCGGCATCGTTCGCCGCGCCGGTCATCTTCCTGATCGCGCAGGATCTGACCAGGATGCAGGTCGATACCAACGTGGCCGAATCGGACGTGGGCCGGATACACCTCGATCAGACCGCCACCTTCACCGTGGATGCCTGGCCGGGACGCATCTTCCGCGGTCAGGTCGCGCAGATTCGCAAGGCACCCATCAACGTGCAGAACGTGATCACCTACGACGTGGTAATCCGCGTCTCCAACGACGACCTGATGCTGTTCCCCGGCATGACAGCCAACGCCACCATCTACACCGGCCATGCCGCCAACGCGTTGCGCGTTCCGAAGGCGGCGCTGCGCTTCCGGCCGAAGGGAGCGCCGGCACCGGCCCGCGGCAAGGGAACCGGGTCGGCGACGCCGGAGACGCAACTGGTGTACGTGCTCGACGCGCAGGGGCAGCCGAGGCCGGTCACCGTGAAGTCCGGACTCAGCGATGCCAACTATCTGGAAGTCACCGGCGGCGATCTGCGTGAGGGCGACCTTGCGATCACCGGCGCGGCACAACCGGGCAACAGCGCGCCGAAGGCCGCCGCGCCGGCTTCATCGGCAGCAACCCGGAGACTCGGCATCTGAAGGCAGGAGGCGCGTCCATGAATCTCAGAAAAATCGCCTCGAGCACAAGGATCGCCTTCCGCGCGCTGCGCGTGAACAAGATGCGTTCGGCGCTGACGATGCTGGGCATCATCATCGGCGTTGCGGCGGTGATTGCGATGGTCGCGGTCGGCTCCGGCGCACAGGAACGCATCCGGCAGCAGATTGCCTCCATCGGAAGCAATCTGATCATCGTGCAGGCGGGCAGCGTCACCAGTTCCGGCCTGCGCATGGGCGCGGGCAATGCGACGACGCTCACCGAGGACGATGTGACGGCGATCCTGCGTGAATGCGACTCCACGTCGCTGGCGGCACCGGTGGTGCGCGGCGGCGGACAGGTGGTGTACGGCGAAAACAACTGGGGCACGCAGATCCTCGGAACCACGCCGGACTATCTGCCGATCCGCGATCTGCGCATCGCGGAGGGGGTGGGCATATCGGATCAGGACGTGGAAGGCGCGGCGCGGGTGGCGCTGCTGGGTAAGACGGTCATCGACAATCTGTTCGCGGGCGAAGATCCGGTCGGTAAGATCCTCCGGATTAAGAATGTCCCGTTCAGCGTGGCCGGAAGGCTGGTGCCGAAAGGCCAGTCGCCGACCGGGCAGGATCAGGACGACGTCATCATTATCCCGATCAGCGCGGCCAAGAGGAAGGTGCTCGGCGCGAGCCAGGCGAACTACGCGGCGGTGGGCTCGATTATGATTCAGGCGCATGAAGGGCGGACAGGCGATGTGGAGCCTCAGGTGTCCGGTCTGCTGCGCCAGCGCCATCATCTGCAGCGGAACGAGGACGACGACTTCACGATCCGCAACATGGAAGAGGTGTTCAAGGCGCAGGAATCCTCGGCGCAGGTGATGTCGATCCTGCTGGCGGCGATCGCGTCGGTATCGCTGATCGTGGGCGGAATCGGCATCATGAACATCATGCTGGTGTCGGTGACGGAGCGAACGAAGGAGATCGGGCTGCGCCAGGCGGTGGGCGCGAAGACGCGCGATATTCTGGGCCAGTTCCTGATCGAGGCCGTCACGCTGTCGGTGGCGGGAGGCGCGGCGGGCATTGTGACCGGCGTGGCGGCCAGCCTGCTGATCTCGTACTTTGCGGACTGGTCAACGGTAGTGAGTTCCGGTTCCATCGCCGTGGCGTTTCTCTTCTCGGCGCTGGTGGGGGTTTCGTTCGGCTTCTACCCGGCGCGAAAAGCAGCAAATATGGACCCGATCGAGGCGCTGCATTATGAGTAAGAACATCATCGAGGTGGAGCATCTCACGCGCACGTTTTCCATCGGCGACATGACGGTGCGGGCGCTGCGCGACGTGACGCTGGAGGTTGCGGGCGGCGATTTCGTGGCGATCATGGGGGCGTCGGGGTCGGGCAAATCGACGCTGATGAATATCCTCGGATGTCTGGATCGCCCCACGTCGGGCATCTACCGGCTGGACGGCGTGGAGGTCAACGGACTCGGACGCGACCAGCTGGCGGAGATCCGTAACCGCAAACTCGGGTTCGTCTTCCAGCAGTTCAATCTGCTGCCGCGCACCTCGGCACTCGAAAACGTGCAGCTTCCGCTGCTCTATCGCGACGACGCGGTGCCCGACGCACGCGAGCGCGCGATGCAGGCGCTGGCGGCGGTGGGACTGGCGGACCGGGCCGATCACACGCCGAATCAGCTTTCCGGCGGGCAGCAGCAGCGCGTGGCTATTGCGCGTGCGCTGGTGAACGATCCGCAAATGGTGCTGGCCGATGAACCGACCGGCGCGCTCGATTCACGCACCAGCGTCGAGATCATGGGGATCCTGCAGCGGCTCAACCGCGAGCGCGGCATCACCACGGTGATGGTGACGCACGAGCCCGATATTGCCGAGTACGCCAACCGGCAGCTTTACTTTCGCGACGGGCAGATCCTGCGCGACGAAAAGGTGGCGAGACCCCGCGAGGCGAGGCGCGAAATCGCGCTGTGGGACCAACGCGCCGACCGGACGGCGGATGCGTTATCATCCGCAACCGGACTACGGTAACGCTGCGTCTGCCTATAGTGAAAGCAGAGGCAAATACACTCCAATGAAGCGAACGACAATGATGTTCCTGCGATTCATCATGGCCGCACTGAGCGCAACGGCGGCGATGCACGGCGCGGAACTGGCGGCCGGGGATTCCCTGCCCCCGCTGCGGGGCGAATTTCTGACCGGGCGGGCCGCCGCTCTTCCGGAAGCGGCCGCCGGCCGCGTCGCGCTGATATTACTCGGCTTCACGCACGATTCGCAGACCGCCGTGGAAGCGTGGGCGAAGAAGTTTCGCGGCGATTTCGGAAGTCAGCCGGGCGTGACCTTCTTCGAGGTGCCCATGATTGGCGGGATGGGCGTGATGGCGAAATGGTTCATCGACGGCGGCATGCGGCGCGGCACACCCAAGGCGGACCAGGAGAATGTGATCACCGTATACGGCAGCACCGACGAATGGAAGCGCCGCGTCGGCTATACCGAGCCGAAGGCGGCGTATCTGATTCTGATTGACGGAAGCGGCAGGATTGTCTGGCGCAATCAGGGCAACTTCAACGAAGAACACTACAGGGAACTTTCGTCCGAAGTAACACAGCTGCTCGCAAAGAAGAAATAGAAGCGAACAAAAAAGTAAGGGACCGGGGCATGGCGAGCCGCGGTCCCTTATTACTTACAGCTGTTCCACCGCTGTGATTCCCGAATGACCGGAAGCGCGACTCCCGCGATGGCCTCGGCAGCCATCCCGCTCGCGGTGTTGCGCGGGTGAGCGGGGCGGCCGGTGAAACGGATCAGGCGTCGAGAGCGCGGAGCTTATCGGCCATGCCGATTTCGCCTTCGGGGCGCAGCAGCGGGAACAGGATGACGTCGCGGATGGACTGCGAGTTGGTCAGCAGCATGGTGAGACGGTCGATACCGAGGCCCTCGCCGCCGGTGGGCGGCATGCCGTAAGACATGGCGCGCAGATAGTCTTCGTCCATCTGGTGGGCTTCTTCGTCGCCGCGTTCGCGCATGGCGATCTGGCCGTCGAAGCGGCGGCGCTGCTCCATGGGATCGTTGAGCTCGGTGTAGGCGTTGCCGATTTCCATACCCGCGATGATGATTTCAAAGCGCTCCACCATGTCGGGTTCATCGGGCTTGTTTTTCGACAGGGGCGAAATCTCGACCGGGAAATCGTAGATGAGGGTGGGCTGGATGAGTTTGCGCTCGGCGTGCACTTCGAACAGGTGGGCGAGCGCCTCGCCGGCGGTGAGTTTGCCGGTGGCGGCGCGGAGCCACTGGAGATCGCGGAGATCGCTGTCGGAGGGTTTGCCGTCGCCATCCCAGTATTCAATGACCGCCTCGCGCATGGTCAGGCGCCGGAGCGAAGAGAAGTCGAGCACGTGCTCGCCGAAGGGAACGGAGGTGGAGCCGGTGGCGTCGAGGGCAACCTGACGGAGGAGTTCTTCGCTGAGGTCCATCAGGCCGCGGTAATCGGTGTAGGCCTGGTAGAACTCGATCATGGTGAATTCGGGGTTGTGGCGGGTGGAGATGCCCTCGTTGCGGAAGTTGCGGTTGATCTCGTAAACGCGTTCGAGGCCGCCGACGATGAGCCGTTTGAGATAGAGTTCCGGGGCGATGCGGAGGTAGAGGTCGATATCGAGCGTGTTGTGATGCGTGACGAACGGACGCGCCGCGGCGCCGCCGTAGATCTGCTGCATCATGGGCGTTTCGACTTCGATGAAGTCGCGGGCTTCCAGCTGGCGGCGGATGGAGGTGATGATTTTGGCGCGGGTGACGAAGACGCCGCGCGATTCCGGATTGGAGATGAGGTCGAGGTAACGCTGGCGGTAGCGTGTTTCCACGTCTTCGAGGCCGTGGAACTTTTCCGGCATGGCGAGCAGGGTTTTGGAAAGAAATTCCAGCGACTCCACATGCAGGCTCAGCTCGCCGGTGCGGGTGCGGAACAGGTAGCCGTGCGCGCCGACGATGTCGCCGATATCGACGAGTTCAAAGAGCCGGTAATCGCGCTCCGGAACGCCGTCCTTGCGGATGTAGAGCTGCAGTTTTTCGCCGTTCTGGGCGATGTGGGTGAAACCGGCCTTGCCCATGCGGCGGACCGTCTGAATGCGGCCGGCGATGCTGACGCGGATTTCGGGCAGCAGTTCCTCGGCGGTCTTCGCGCTGTAGTCCCGCAGAATGGCGGGGATCGTGGTGGTGAAATCGAAGCGTTTCCCGAAGGCTTTGTAGCCGAGGGCCTCGATTTCGCTGACACGGGCGGCGCGCTGGCCGAATAATTCATCCTCTAAAGACAATATGGCGCTCCTGAAGGTGGAAACGTTATTATAAGGCTTCGTTTTCATCCGAACCGTATATGGCGGCGCGCTCTTGATCCGATCGATTTCCATCGTCATACCGGCCTACAACGAGCAGTCCCGTCTGCCGGACACGGTCCGCCGGATCGAGCAGTATCTGGACAGCGCGGGCTGGGAGTTCCACGAAATTGTGATTGTGGACGACGGTTCGACGGACAACACGGTGGCGGTGGCCGAGGAGTTTGCGCGGGCCAATCCGAACATCCGGGTTCTGCGCAATCCGGTGAACCGCGGCAAGGGCTACTCGGTGCGGCGCGGGATGCTCGATGCGCGCGCGGAGTGGCGGCTGCTGACGGATGCCGATCTGTCGGCTCCGATCGAGGAACTCGACAAGCTGTACAAAGCGGTGATGGAGCGGGGAGCGGCGATTGCGATCGGATCGAGGGCGCTCGATCGTTCGCTGATCGGAGTGCACCAGCCGGGATTCCGCGAGACGGCGGGGCGGATGTTCAACGCGGTGATGCGGCTGGCGACCGGCCTGAAGATTGCCGATACGCAGTGCGGCTTCAAGCTGTTTCGCGCCGATATCACGCAGGACGTGTTCTCCCGGCAGCGGCTGGAACGTTTCGGCTTCGACGTGGAAGTGCTCTACATCGCCCACCGCCGGGGTTTGGAAATTCTGGAGGTTCCGGTGCGGTGGAATCACATGGAAGGCAGTAAAGTCGGCATGCTGACCGGACTGCGGGCATTCGGCGAACTGGCGGAAGTGCGGATGAACAACCTGCTGGGACGATACAAGTAATCAAAGAGCGACAAGTGACAGCGGAATTCGAACATTGCTTCGTTCCCGGCGAGTCCGGCATCACGCTGCTGCTGCTGCACGGCGCGGGCGGCGATGAGAACGATCTGGTGCCGGTGGGGCGCGGGCTGGCGCCGGGTGCGGCGCTGCTGAGTCCGCGCGGCAAAGTGCTGGAGCAAGGCATGCCGCGGTTCTTTTCGCGGCCGGGGCCGGAGGGCTTCGACCATGCGGAGATCCGGCAGCGCGCCGAAGAACTGGCGGGGTGGGTGCGATGGGCCGCGGGGCACTATGGACTCGATGCAGCACGCATCCATGCGCTCGGCTACTCGAATGGCGCGAACATGGCGGCGGCGCTGCTGCTGCTGGCTCCGGAGTTGCTGACCGGCGGCTGTCTGTTGCGCGCGCGCGCCATTCTGAAGCCGGAGGAGGGGCGCGACCTGACCGGCAGGAATATTCTGATCGCCGCGGGGCAGAGCGACGCGGTCATTCCGGTGGAAGGCGCGCGGGAGCTGGCGGAGAATTTACGCGATGCCGGGGCAAACGTGGATCTGGTGGTGCAGAATGCCGGCCACGATCTGACGCCCGCCGATTTCCATCTGGGAAAGCAGTGGTTCGCGCGGCTGGCGTTGTGACCTTCGCTGCGTGAGCCGTCAGGGGATCGCCGCGGCGACGGCGAGTGACTTCGCGCTTTCATTGCCCGCTATATCGGAAGCCGTAACCTGGTAGCTGTAGCCGACGCCGGGTTTGGCGGCAACGTCGCTGTAGGCAGGAGCGGTGAGGCCGGCCGCGATCTTCTCGCCATTGCGATAGACGGCGTACGAAGCGAGATCCTTTTCCGTGTTGCGCTGCCAGACCAGTTCCACGCTGCGGACTGAAGCAATGGCGGTCAGCCCCGCGGGAACGGCGGGCGCGAAACGATCCACCGGGGCGAAGGTGATGGTGGCGGACATTTCGCTTTCAGCATAAGCGGTGCCGGCCTTTTGCACGGACTGCACGAAGTACTGATAGGTCTTGCCGTATTCGATGGCGGAATCGGTGTAGGACGGGGCGGTGACGGAATCGCCGATGAGCGACCAGTTCGGTTCGGCAACCAGCTTACGGAAGACGCGGAATTCACGGGCGGCGGCCTTCCACGTGAGCAGCACGGAGTCCGGGCCGTCTTTCGCCGCAACGGCTTCGGGCGCGGGCAGGGCGGGAACAACCGTCAGCCGCACGAAGTTGGACCAGCCGGCGTTCCGGCCTTTGGGACCGTTGACCTTCAGCGCCAGAACGACGTCGCCACCCGCGTATTTCGCAAGGGGCACTTCGACGTATGCGCGGGGCTTGCGGGGAGCCACGTCAGGGACGCGTGCCGACGTTCGCTCCCATGCCGGGACTTCGAACGCGCCGGCCGGGGCGGGGCCAATGCGGAGATCGACGTCGGGCTCGTTCTGAACGGGCAACGCTTCGGTGGTGAGCTTCGGGATGGTGAACTGAACGATGATTTTGTCGCCGCGCTGCACGGCCGCGAGGTCCGTCACAGGCATCGGCCTGCGCAGGGCGGGAGGCAGCGGTTCGCTGATGTAGCCGCAGCCGGCCAGGACGACGGCAGACAGGGCTGCAGCCAGAGCGGCCGTCAAACGGGCGAAGCGCCGGGGACCACGGAGAGGCATCAGAGAATATACCGGCTGAGGTCCTGATCCTTCACAATATCGGCCAGTTGTTTGCGGACGTAGGCCGCATCGACCTTGACGTTCTTCCGCTTGAGGTCCGGCCCTTCGAAGGAGATTTCCTCCAGCAGCTTTTCCATGATGGTCATCAGGCGCCGCGCGCCGATGTTTTCCGCGCTCTGGTTGACCTGGGCGGCGAATTTCGCCACTTCTTCCAGCGCGTCGTCGGTGAGGGTGAGCTTGATGCCTTCGGTGTCGAGCAGCGCGACGTACTGGCGCGAGAGCGCGTTCTTCGGCTCCTTGAGGATGCGGATGAAATCGGCAACGGTGAGCGACTTCAGCTCCACGCGGATGGGGAAGCGGCCCTGCAGTTCGGGGATCAGATCGCTGGGCTTGGAAACATGAAAGGCGCCGGCGGCGATGAAGAGAATATGGTCGGTGCGGACAAAGCCGTAACGGGTGTTGACGGTGGTGCCTTCCACGATGGGGAGGATGTCGCGCTGCACGCCTTCGCGGCTCACGTCGGGCCCGTGGCCGCCTTCGCGGCCGGCGATTTTATCGATCTCGTCGAGGAAGACGATGCCGTTCGATTCGACGCGATCGAGGGCGATGCGCGTGACCTGATCCATGTCGATGAGCTTCTGCTCTTCTTCCTGGACGAGATAATCGAGCGCTTCGGCCACGTGCATATTGCGTTTGCGCGAACGGGCGCCGAACATGGCGGGCAACATTTCCTTGAAGTTGATGCCCATGTCTTCCGGATTGAAGTTGCCGGCGATTTCAAAAGAAGGCGACTTTTCCTTCACTTCAAGCTCGACCATGCGTTCATCGAGCTTGCCTTCGCGAAGGCGCTCCCGCAGCTTCTCGCGGGAAGCATTGTTGGTGGCGGGCGCGTCATCCGGCGCGGGCGGCATCAGGAGATCGAGCAGGCGGTTTTCCGCGGCGGCTTCGGCGCGGTCGCCGACTTCATCGAGCTTTTCCTCGCGCACCATGTCGATGGCGATATCGACGAGATCGCGAATGATCGATTCCACGTCGCGGCCGACGTAGCCCACTTCGGTGAACTTGCTGGCCTCCACCTTCATGAACGGCGAGTTGGCGAGCCTGGCGAGGCGGCGGGCCAGTTCGGTTTTGCCGACGCCGGTGGGGCCGATCATGAGGATGTTCTTGGGCATCACCTCTTCGGCCATTTCGGGCGGAAGCTTCTGGCGGCGCAGGCGGTTGCGCAGGGCGATGGCGACGGCGCGCTTGGCTTCGGGCTGGCCGATGACGTACTTGTCGAGTTCGCGGACGATCTCGCGCGGCGTAAGCTCATCGAGCGCCGGACGTTCATCCACGGACTGGCCCGGCAGGTAGATCACCATCTCAGCCGATCTCCTCGTAGGTGATGTTCAGGTTGGTATAGATGCAGGTTCTGCCGGCGATGCCCATGGCTTCCTCCACGATGTGACGGGCGGAGAGTTTGGAATGGTGCATCAGGGCGATGGCGGCGGCGAGCGCCACGTTGCCGCCGGAACCGATGGCGGCCACGTTTTCATCGGGCTCGATGACATCGCCGTTGCCGCTGATGATGAAAGTGTTCTGGGCGTCGGCGACGAGCAGCAGGGCTTCCAGATGGCGCAGGACGCGGTCGGTGCGCCAGTCCTTGGCGAGTTCCACGACGGAGCGGGGCAGATTGCCGTTGTACTGTTCGAGCTTGGCCTCGAAGCGGGAGAAGAGCGAAAACGCATCGGCGGTGGAGCCGGCGAAGCCCGCCACGATCTGATCGTTGTACAGGCGGCGCAGTTTTCGCGCGGTGGATTTCAGGACTTCCGAGCCGAAGGTCACCTGGCCGTCGCCCGCCATGACTACTTTTCCATCGCGGCGGACACAGAGCACCGTGGTGGAACGGATTCTTTGCTTCATTGTAGGTTGAAATTTCAGTGTAACGCAGTCGCGGGAGGTCCCTGTTTTTTTTGCGGCGCACAGCGGGCGCGACCGTGTACACTGCAATCGAAGAGGGTTGGTGCGCGGAGGAGCGGCCGGGAGTTTCCCGGAGTTCCTGCGGCAGAATTTCAACGACGCTTTTGGCAAGAGGAGATATGGCTTACCTGGACACCTTTGCAACCTCCCGGGAGTGGCAAATGAGCCCGCCCAGGCGGAATCCCGACGATGTCAGTTTCGACGACCTCGATAACGAACCCGAGGACGACGACGACCTCGACGACGAGGAAGACGAAGAAGAACTGGAAGACGAGGACGAGGAAGATCTCGACGACGAAGATTTCGACGAGGACGACGAGGAAGATGACCTCGACGACGAGGATGAAGACTTCGACGACCTCGACGACGAGGATGAGGACGAAGAAGAAGACGACGACGAGTAGCGCAGACGCGCGGCGGATCCGGTAAACGGCGCTTCAGCCCTTACCGGGCCCGCAGTGTGCGCACGATGCGCGACGGACGGACGAAGGCGGGGTTCTTCTCCGGAAAGTCCGTCCGGTAATGAGCCCCGCGACTCTCTTCCCGCCACAGCGATGCGGAGGCGATCATGGTGGCCACCTGGTGCAGGTTGCGGAGTTCGACGGCGGCGAGCGATGTGGGGCCGGCCGGACGCCACTCGGCGCCTTCCAGCTGACGAAGCGCAGATTCCAGCCCGGTGCGGTCACGCACAATGCCACAGCACTCCCAGGTAAGATCCCGGATGGCGGCTTCGGTGAGGCTGCTCGAAAGCGAATCGGGACGAGTGACGTCACCGGTGACGTCGCCGCCGGCTTCAGATCCGGCGGCGTGCGAGCACATGGCGCGGCCGGCGCGCAGACCAAAGACAACTCCTTCGAGAAGCGAATTGCTGGCCAGGCGGTTGGCGCCGTGGACGCCGGTGCAGGCCACTTCGCCTGCCACGTAGAGGCCGGGAATGGTGCTGCGGCCGTCGAGGTCGCTGTGGACGCCGCCCATGGCATAGTGGGCGGCCGGGTGAACCGGCGCGGGCTGGCGGGCGATATCGACGCCGTAGGCGAGGCAGGTTTCGTAAACGCGGGGGAAGCGCTCGCGAATGAAGTCGGGCTCGCGCGAGGTGAAATCGAGCCAGACGTGGGGCGAGCCGGTGCGCCGCAGTTCCGCCACGATGGAGCGGGAGACGACATCGCGCGGGGCGAGGTCTTTCATCTCGTGATAGCGCTCCATGAAGGCCTCGCCGGCCTTGTTGCGCAGCACGGCGCCTTCGCCGCGCAGGGCTTCGGAGAGGAGAAAACGCGGCGCGCCTTCCACATGCAGGGCGGTGGGGTGGAACTGCACGAATTCGATATTGGCGATTTCGGCACCGGCGCGCCAGGCCATGGCAACGCCGTCGCCGGTGGCGACATCGGGATTGGTGGTTTCCTTGTAGACGCGGCCGAGGCCGCCGGTGGCGAGCAGGACGGCGCGGGAGCGGATGTCGCGCAGAAGGCCGCGCCGCTCGTCGAGCACGACGGCCCCGGCGGCGCGGCCACCGGAGAGCAGCAGGTCGGTAACCGCCGAGTAGCTTTCAAAGCGCACGTTGGCGAAGGAGGCGGCCTTCCAGTAGAGCGTGCGGGCCAGTTCGCGGCCGGTGGAATCGCCGTGGGCGTGGAGGACGCGGTTGCGGCTGTGGGCGGCTTCGCGGGTGAAGGAAAGCTGTCCGCCTTCCTTGTCGAATTCGGCACCCCAGCGGATCAGATCCTGAATGGCGGCGGGGCCCTCTTCGACGAGCGTGCGGACGGCGGCCTGATCGCAGAGGCCGTCGCCGGCGTAGAGCGTATCCTGTTCGTGCAGCTCCACTTCATCGTCGTCGCTCAGCGCCACGGCGATGCCGCCCTGGGCGTATTCCGAGGAGGATTCGCGCAGGGAATCCTTGGCGATGACGAGTACGCTGCCGCATCCGGCCAGTTCGATAGCCGCGCGCAGACCGGCTACGCCCGCCCCGATGACCAGAAAATCGCAGTCCATGTGTTCAACGCGATTTTAGCAACTACCCTCGCAACGGCTTGAGAAAGCGAGGCTAATGACACAATTGAGGAAATGGCCCGGTTTCAGGTAACGACTCCGTTACATTCCTACACAGCGGTGGTGGAGCGAGGCGCGATCTCGCGGATTGGCGAGGCGATTCCCGCCCGCAGCGGCAAGGTTTTCGTGGTCACGACGGCCGACGTGTGGCAGCTCTGCGGCGAGGCGGTGCGCCGCTCGCTGGGCGCGCGCAGTTTCGACGTCCTCTTCTTTGCCGGCGGCGAAGACAACAAGCGCATGGCGCATATCGAGATGCTGGCCGAGCAGATGGCGGAGAGCGGCGCGGACCGTTCGAGCGTGGTGGTGGCGGTGGGCGGCGGGATCGTGACGGACATGGCGGGCTTTCTCGCCGCCATCTTCATGCGCGGGATTCCGGTGGTGCAGGTGCCGACGACGCTGCTGGCGCAGGTGGACGCGGCCGTGGGCGGGAAGACGGGCACGAATCTGGTGGCGGGCAAGAATCTGATCGGCAGCTTCCATCAGCCGCTCGAAGTGCTGATCGATCCGGCCGTGCTCGGGACGCTGCCGGAGCGCGAGTATCGCGCGGGGCTGTACGAAATCATCAAGACCGGCGTGATTGCCAGCGAACCGCTTTTCCGGCTGCTGGCGGAGCGGCGCGCGGAGGTGCTGGCGCAGAAGCCGGACGTGGTGGATCACATCATTGCCGAATCGGTGGGGGTGAAGGCCGAGGTGGTGTCTGGCGATGAGAAGGAATCGGGCCGGCGGCGCATTCTGAATTTCGGGCACACGTTCGGCCATGCGCTGGAATCGGAGACGAAGTACACGCGTTTCCTGCACGGCGAGGCGGTGTCGTGGGGGATGCGGGCGGCAACCTATCTGGCGATGGAGCTGGCAACGGCTGCGGAGGCGGACTGCCGGGCGATTCTGCAGATGCTGGACGATTACGGGCCCATCCCGAACGTGGACGGCATTGCGGCGGCGGCGCTCGAAGCGCGGCTCGTGAAGGACAAGAAGACGATTCAGAACCGCGTGCATTTCGTGCTGCCGACGAGGATCGGCGAAGTGGTGGTGCAGTCCGGCATTGCGGAAGCGGCGGTGCTGCGGGCCATTGAAAAGGCGCTGGCGGATTGCCGAAGCAAATGAAGGCGGCAGGCACAACTCCGGACGGGGCCCGCACCGAGCAGGAGGCTTCGCAGTACGTCCGCGCGATGTTCGGACAGGTGGCGCGGCGCTATGACCTCGCCAATCACGTGCTTTCGGCGAATATCGATAAGTCGTGGCGCAACCGGACGGTGGCGCGGGTTCGCGACATTGTGACGCGGCCGGATGCGGTGGTGCTGGATCTGGCGTGCGGAACGGGCGATCTGCTGATCGCGCTGGAGCGCGCGGCGGGGCGGCGGCTGATCGGCAGCGACTTCTGCCATCCGATGCTGACGGGCGCGCAGGCGAAGCTGCGGAAGGACCGGCTGCAATCGGGGCTGGTGGAATCGGACGCGCTGGCGCTGCCGTTTGGCGATGCGAGTCTCGACCTGATTACGATTGCGTTCGGCTATCGGAATCTGGCGAACTACCGGGCGGGTCTGGTGGAGATGCGGCGCGTGCTGCGGCCGGGCGGGGCGCTGGCGATTCTGGAATTTACGCAGCCGCCGAACGCGGCGTTCGCGGCGCTGTACAACTGGTATTCCACGAAGATTCTGCCGATTCTGGGCGGGGCGATTTCGGGGGCGCCGGAAGCGTATAAGTATCTGCCGGAATCGGTGCGGAAGTTTCCCGATGCTCCGGAGCTGGCGCGGATGATGCAGGAGTGCGGCTTCGCGCGCGTGGACTGGGAGTACCTGACGTTCGGCATCGCGGCGCTGCATATCGGCCGCGTGGGCGGAAGCAGCTAGCGCCACTCGGGAAACGGGTTGCCGGGAGCGTTACGGCACTCCTCCAGCAGGGCCTGGATGCGTTTGCCGCGGCGCAGGAGCGTTTGCAGCATCTTTTCCAGCGCGTCGAGGTCCGGACCGATCCAGGCGGGCGGCAGGGCGCTCAGGGCGCGGTCGAAGACTTCGGGCGGGAAGTTGCGGATGCGCTCGATCCAGGGCTCGAAGTCGTGGATGGATTTCACGGCGCGGTAAACGGTGCGGCGCGCGTAGAGGCCGGCGATGGCGGAATCGGGAAAGTCCCAGTGGGGGCCGTTGAAGGCGAAGCCGTGGTCGATCATGAGCGCAACGAAGCCGAGTTTGCGGGGGGGGACGCCGGGGCGCGCCAGCCAGTCGCGGAGCTGGGCGCGAAAGAAGACGGTCTGGCGGCCGTCGGCGTTGGCCACCCAGCGGTCGAAGGCGAGGACGGCGAGGAACTGGTCGGAGTTGGCGACCTGGCCGAGGAGGGCATCGGGAATGAAATCGTAGACGGCGAGGCGGTCCGGGTCGCCGGGATGGCGCGAACCGAAGTGCCAGCCGGGAGCGACGGGAATGCAGTTGCTGCCGGTCTGAATGTGGATTTCCGGGTTGGCGGCGAGAAAGGCCGGGGAGAGAATAACGGGCTCGCAGGGTGGCGCGGCGATCTGCAGGTGCGTAAGAATGGCGGTTGCGAGAAACTCGTTGACCAGGATGCGGCGGTGCTGCGGGTTATTCTGAAACTTGACGATGTAGAAGTGCCCGTCGTCGGCTTCGATCAGATGGGCCTGTGCGCCGCCTCGCATTTTGCGGATAAAGCGGCGGGCGTTTACAGGCATAGGCGGAGCGGAACGGAATCCCGAGAGGAGAGCATCACCGAATGGCAGACGAAGCGAAGAACACCAAAGAGAGCGAACAGGCGGCAAAAGATGCGGCCGCCAAGGGCCGCGACGAAGTGGCGCTGGAGCTGATGAAATTCATCGCGGTCACGACCGGGTACGGCAAAGGCAATACGACGGCGGCCGGGTTTTCCGGCAAGCCGGCCAAGACGACCGAAGAGTATGCCGATGCGCTCATCTATCTGTTTGAGAAGTGCCGCATGGTTGTCGCCAAACCGGTGCCGGAGCAGAAATAAAACGAAGGCCGGTCTCTGAACCGAAGGAGACCGGCCTTTTTATCGTTCGCCGTCGAAGGCGCCCATCCTGAGCGGGCGTTTACTTCTTTCCCTTTTTGCCCTTCGACTTTTTATCGTTGCCCTTCTTGTCTTTGCTCTTCGCTTCTTTGCCCTTCGCTTCTTTGCCCTTCGTTTCTTTGCCCTTGGGGGCCTGAACCTTTTTCGGGGCCGGCTTCGCGGCTGGCTTTTTGGCGACTACCTTTTTCGGCGCTGCCTTCTTTGAAGCGACGGAGGGAGCGGCTTTCTTCGCAACCTTTTTTGCAACGACCTTCTTTGCAACGGCCTTCTTCGGAGCGGCCTTCTTCGGCGCGACCTTCTTCGCTGCGGCTTTGGCCGGCGCCTTGCTGGCCACCTTTTTCACGGCCGCTTTTTTGGCCGGAGCTTTTTTGGCCGGAGCTTTTTTGGCCGGGGCTTTTTTGGCCGGAGCTGCTTTGGCCGGAGCTTTCTTGGCCGGAGCTTTCGCCGCAGGTGCAGCGGCTTTCTTCTGTTCAGCTTTCTTCGGTTCGGCCTTCTTCGGTGCGGCCTTGCGGGCCGATTTCGCCGGTTTCCGCTCGGGCGGAGCTTCCACGACGGGTTCGGGCGCCGATTCCGTTTCCGGTTCGGTCTCGATCACGAAGGTCTGCACCTGCGTTTCGATCGGCATCACGACCATAGTCGCGATGATCTCGTCTTCGTCCTCGTCCTCATCTTCCATCTCGTAGTCGTCGAGCTTGGAATCAACTTCATCGGCATCGTCACCGTAGTCGCGAAAGTCTTCCATTTCGTCTTCTTCTTTGGGCGAGAACTTCAGATCATCGAACATTCAATCGGCCTCCTGTTTCGGCGTGGACACCATTAGCATACCTGTTTTTTTTGGCGAGGCAAGTGCCGGGGGCCAGAATCGGGGGGTTGAACGAAAAAAAATGCCCGGGAGCGGCAAAACGACCGCCTGCGGGCAGATCAGCGTCCTGGGGCGGCCGGGGAATCAGCGGCTGAGCGGAGCGGCGGGATTCTTGGTCTGCGCCAGCGTTCCGGCGGAGCGGGGCGGGGCGGGAGTGGTCTTCGCCGCCACAGTCTTTGTCGCAACAGTCTTTGTCGCAACTGGCTTTCGTGCGCTGGCCGCGGTGCGAACCGGAGTGCGTCCTTTTGGAGCAGCTTTGGCCGCCACCACGCGAACCGGTTCCGGGCGCGGGGCGGCGGGAATCATGAGCAGGTCGCCGGCTGACAGGTCTGCCGTGGCGGTTTCGAGGTTGTTGGCCGAGGCAAGCTGCGCGGGCGTCGCATTAAACCGCCGCGCGATGGCCGCCAGATTCTCGCCCGCTTCCACGCGGTGCATGCGCCAGGCGGCGCGCTTATCGGGCGGCACGGTTTCGAGGGCTGCCAGCGTCTCCTCACCGGTTCCCTTCGGAACCCGCACGTCAAAATTGGCCGGAGCGAGACTTCGCAGCAGCGCCGGGTTGAGTTGCTGGAGTTCGGGAACGGAAGTGTCGGTCAGATCGGCGAGTATGGCGAGGCTGGTCGGCGCGGTGGTCTGGATGGTGTCGTACTCGAGCGGGGCATCGGGCGTCACGTGGTCGAGGCCGTATGCCGAGGCGTTCTTCGCCATGATCGTCATGGCGAGAATGATCGGCACGTAGTTGGTCGTCTCGACGGGAATCGCGTGGCGGTCGCGCAGTTCCCAGAAGTCGGCGTAGCCGGTGCGTTCGACGGCCTTCTCGATGTTTCCCGGACCGCAGTTATAAGCGGCGATGGCGAGATACCAGTCGCCGAATTCGTCGTAAAGATCGTGCAGGTGGCGCGCGGCGGCACGGGTGGCCTTTTCGGCATCGTAGCGGTCGTCCGAGTACGGCGTCTGCGTGAGCCCGTACTGGTTGCCGCGGAACTTCATGAACTGCCACATGCCGCCGGCCGAGGCGCGGGACACGGCGCGGGGCAGGAAGCCGGATTCGGCCTGCGCCAGGTGGATGAGTTCCTGCGGCACGCCTTCTTCCGCCAGAATCCGCGAAATCATGGGCTGGTAGCGGCCGGCCCGGGCCAGACCGTATTCGATGGTGTGGTGGCCCTTGCCGGCGAAATAGTTGATGAAGCTGAGGACGGCGTCGTTCACCACCAGCGGCAGCGCCGACGAGGTGGAGCGGACTTCGTTCTGCACCTTGTCCTTCATCCGCGGATCCACCGGGAAGGTCAGGGTCAGGATGTCGTCGAGCGGGGCCTTATCGAAGCCGGGGACTTCATCGATGGCGGCGGCGCCCATGCCGGCGAGGTCCTGGCGGTGGATCGCATCGATCATTTCTTCGAGGCGGGTCTCGTAGAGGGATTCGTCGGTGGGGCCGTCGGAGGCCGAGAGCATGAGGTCGATGGCGGCGTCGAAGTCGGCGCGCGCGCGGTCGATTTCGCTGTTCTGATAAAACTGGCGGGCTACTCGGACTTTTTCCTCGGCCTGCTGGATCAGAAGGTCGGACGGAGTGGGCCGGAAAACCGCGCCGGCTTCCTTCGCTGCGAGGCGCCGGGCAACCTCGTTCAAATACGGAAGGTGGCTGGTGGCGGTAATGGCCGGCAGCGGTGAAGACTGCCCCGGCTGGCGAACGGTAGCGGGAGCGAAGAACGAAGCCGGAACACCGGACTGCTGGGCCAGCAGAAGCGAAGACGGATCGGCCACCATGGCGAAGGCCAGCAGGATGGCGGTGCATTCTCCGGTTTTACGCGTCATTCACAGTCCTGTTAAAAGTAATCGGGTGCAGTCCGGGCAAACCAGGCAACGGCGACGCCCACCGGGGGCAAATGCAGTGACAGTTGACGTTTCACCTAAATGAAACGTACCGTTCCATCATACTAAAACCCGATCCCGACGCGGAACCGGGCTCCGCGCGCGCGGGGGTAGCGGCGAGCGGTGGGGATCGGGGCGAGCGATGGGATCGGGGAGCGCGGTGAGATCGGGCGTCGAGGATACCGGCGAGGGAGTTATCGGGCCCGGGATCGGGGCGCGCGGTGAGATCGGGGCGCGCGGCGAGATCGGGGCGTCGAGGATACCGGCGAGGGAGTTATCGGGCGCGGGATCGGGGCGAGCGGGAAACGGGGAGCGCGGGGCGGGGTCAGCCGCCGGATGCCGGCACTGCCGATTCCCCGCCCCCGCCGTGAGCCGACCGGTTACTCGTCGTCGTCCTCCACCTCGCCCGTTTTGGCCGCCTTCGCCGCCGCGATGATTTTTTCCGCCTGCAGTTGGGGGACGTAATCGTAGTGGTCGAATTCCATGCTGAATGAGGCGCGGCCCTGGGTCATGGAGGTGAGATCGCTCTGGTAGCTGAGCATCTCGGCCATGGGCACGTGGGCGTTGATGAGCTGCGTGGAGCCCTGGGTTTCCATGCCGGAGATGCGGCCGCGGCGGCCGTTGAGGTCGCCCATGAGGTCGCCGGCAAACTCCACCGGGGCCTGCACGTGGACGTTCATGACGGGTTCGAGCAGCGCCGGTTTGGCGGTGGCCATGCCGGCGCGGAAGGCCTTGCGCGCGGCGAGCTTGAAGGCGAGTTCGGAGGAATCCACATCGTGGTAGGAGCCGTCGTAAACGGTGACTTTAAAATCCACCATGGGGAAGCCGGCGAGGTAGCCGCGTTCGGCGGTTTCGATGATGCCTTTTTCCACGGCGGGGATGTAGTTTTTCGGAATCGAGCCGCCGAAGATTTCATTGGCGAACTCGAACCGGCCGCCGCGCGGGAGGGGCTCCATGCGGATCCAGCAGTCGCCGAACTGGCCGTGTCCGCCGGTTTGTTTCTTGTGGCGGCCCTGCACGTCGGCGGTGCCGCGGATGGTTTCGCGATAGGGAATTTTGGGCGCCTTGAGCGTCACGTCGACGCCGTAGCGCTTCTTCAGGCGGCTGACGGCGATTTCCACGTGCTGCTGGCCTGTTCCGGCGACCAGAAATTCCTTGGTCTGCGGATCGCGATAAAAGCGCAACGAGAGATCTTCTTCGAGCAGTTTGTGGAGTGCGTTGCCCATGCGGTCTTCGTCGTTGCGCGATTTAGCTTCGACGGCGAAGGCGATGGATGGCTCACCGATTTTCACCGGCGGGAACACAACGGGCGACGACTTTTCGGCGAGCGTATCGCCGGTCACGGTGTCTTTCAGTTTAGCGACCACGCCGATGTCGCCGGCATGCAGTTCATTGACCGGCAGCACGGTCTTGCCGAGCGGGGAGCCGATGTGAGCCAGACGCTCGCCGCCGCCCTTACCGGCGTTCACCAGGTTCGCCTCGTTCCTGACGACGCCGGAGAGCACCTTGAAATAAGTGAGGCGGCCGGCGAAGGCATCGGCCGTGGTCTTGAAAACGAACGCGGCGGCGGGTTCGGAATCGGCGCACCTGCGCTCGATCGGCTGGCCGTTCAGCGTGACGGTGGCGGGAGGACGATCGGCCGGCGACGGGAAGGCTTCCACGATGAGGTCGAGCAGGCGGTCCGAGCCGACGTCGTGCAGGCCGGACATGCAGAGCACGGGGAAGATGCGGTCTTCGCGCATTTCTTCATCGAGGCCGGAGACGATGTGCTCTTCCGGCAGCGTGCCCTGTTCGAAGAACTCTTCCATGAGGTCGTCCTTACCTTCGGCGACGACTTCGACCAGCTCTTCATGCGCCACCTTCGCCGCTTCGGCGTATTCGGCCGGAATGTCGGCCTGCTTCGATTTGCCGTCGCCATCGGGAACAAAGATGTGGGCGCGCATGTGTACGAGGTCGATGACGCCGGTGAATTCCTTTTCGCGGCCGAGCGGCAAATGGATGGGCACGGCGTTGCGGCCGAAGCGCGTGCGGATGCTTTCGAGCGTGCGTTCGAAGCTGGCGCGGTCGCGGTCGAGTTTGTTGATGACGACGGCGTGCGGGAGTTTGCGGTCTTCGGCGTACTGCCACATCTTTTCGGTCTGCGCTTCGACGCCGGCCACGGCATCGACGACGATGATGAGCGCGTCGGCGGCAATCAGCGCCGAGTGGGCGTCGTTGGTGAAAAGGTTGAAGCCCGGAGTGTCGAGGAGGTTGATCTTCGTGCCCTTCCATTCAATGGAGGCGACGGAGGTGGAGATGGTCAGTTTGCGGTTGATTTCTTCTTCGTCGTAATCGGTAACGGTATTGCCTTCATCGACCCGCGTGAGGCGCGAGGTGGCGCCGGCCGCGTACAGGAGACCGGCCACCACGGAGGTCTTTCCGCAGTGACCGTGACCTACAATGCCAACGTTTCGGATGTCCTTCGTTTCGTAAGATTTCATGGCAACTACCTCCGTTCGGACAGGCCTGATGGCCGCCGATTCGCCCGAATCGTATCACAAAAGAAACATGAGCAAAACGGCGGCAAACGGCTGTGGAATCGGGGCGAATCGGGAGTTGGCCGGCGACGAATCTAGGGGTGCCCGGCGAAGTAGGAAATGGCGGCGATTCCGGCGGCTCCGGCGTCGAGGCAGCTTTGCTGGTTTTCGCGCGCGATGCCACCGAGCGCCAGCAGCGGCACGGCGGTGAGGCGCGCCGCGGCCCGTATTCCTGCGAGGCCGAGAGGCGGCGCGACGGCGGCCTTCGACAACGGATTAAAGATGGGCGCGAGCACGATGTAGTCGGCCGCGGCAAGCGTCCCGACAGCTTCCGGCCGGTGACAGACGGCGCTGACCAGCAGCCCTTGTTCCCGGAACCGTTCGGGACCGGCGCCATCGAGCGGCGCGGTGCCTTCGCGCAGGTGGACGCCGTGCGCGCCGGCGGCGAGGGCGACATCGGCGCGGTCGTTCACCAGAATCTTTGTGCCGGTGGCATGGGCCAGCGCCACTACCTGGCGGGTGAGCGCGGCCAGTTCGCGGGAGGTCAGATCGGGTTCGCGAATCTGGATCAGCTCGACGCCGCGCTCGATCCATGCGGCGAGATGCCGCAGCCAGAGCGCTTCGTCGCGCACGGCCTGTCCGTTGGTGATGAGGCAGCGAATCACGGGGCCTGGATCCGCGGCTGTCCGGCGGCTTCGGCCTGCTTCAGTTTTCGTTCTTCCGCATGCAGCCGGGCGCGCTCGTGCAGTTCATTGATGTCGTAGCCGGTGAAGCCCACGGCAATGGCGCCGGCCGCGGCGAGCGGCAGCGACAGGATCCAAAACATGATTTCGGCAAAGATCTGCGCGTTCTGCTTTTCCACCAGCAGCAACAGGAGCGCCGACACCATGGCGGCCTGGTAGACCCCGAGGTTGGCCGGCGCGCTCGGCACCACGGTGTAGACCGACTTCACCACCAGCAGAAACGCCACGGCCGCGAAACCGAAATCGAAGGCATCGGCTCTGGCCAGCACCCAGACGGCAAGCACCTGGAGGAACCAGTACAGGCCGCCGATGGCCATCGCAAGGCCAAGTTCGCGCCAGCGTCCGAGCCGGTGAATTTCTTCGAGCAGACTGACGAAGCGGGCGCCCCAGCTCCGGCCGCGCAGGAAACGATTGGCCGAGAGCCGCCAGAACAGCACCCAGAGCAGCACCGCCGCAATGGCCACGACGCCCGTGCCGAAGCCCCACATGACGCGCGCCACCAGCACGTGGGTGCCGACCTGCAGCGTCACCACCACGTAGAGAAGCACGATCCACAGCCCGTCCATGATGCGCAGGATCACGTCGCTGGTGAGCGCGAGCGACAGCGGCACTTCGCTCTCCCAGCTCAGCAGGAAGCAGCGCAGCAGTTCGCCCGCCCGCGCCGGAAGGACGTCGTTGGCGAAGAGGCCGACGAAGACCGACTGCAGGCACAGGCCGTAGGAAGGCTCGCCCGCGGGCCGCAGCAGCACCATCCAGCGCCATGCGTCGGCGAAATAGACCAGGATTTCCAGCACCACGGCGACGGCCACCAGCAGCCAGTCCATGGTGCGCAGATGGTCTCCGAGCTGCGCGTAGGGGAAACGGGAAAGGGCCCAGACGAGGGAAACGGCGGCGATGGCGTATCCGAGGGCCGGGACCAGCCACTTCGGGAATTTTTTCCGCATCAGTGGCGCATCAGCCGTGTGCATTCGCGTCGGGCGGTCCGACACTTCATGATAGCGTCAGTCGCGCAAAAGCCGCAGCAGTTTCCGGCCGATCCAGGCGACCGTGGCAAAGAAGCCGGCAAAGCTGATGAGGATCACGCTGAGGCGGGTCCGCGGATCGAGGCCGCGCGCTATGTCTTCCGCCCGCGGATTGAGCGTGGTCCGGAAATCGAGCGTCACGCGCGCCGTCTTCGCGCCGGGCTCGTTCATGAGCACCAGTACGTAGCGGCCTTTGTCGGCAATGAGTTCGCGGAAGCGACCGGAAGCGGCCGCCGGGGTGACGGCCATCGAACTATGATCCTGTCCGCGATACAGGAGGCGGAACTCGCTGCGGGGCAGCAGTTCGGCGTGAACGGAGGGCGGGCCGTCGACGACCTGGTAGCTGCACTCCACAGCCGTCGGGGACTGGCCAACGGTGAATTCCACCCAGCGGAAATCGCCCGGCGGCAGCTTGAAGACCTGCGGCCCGTCCTGCGCCTGAGCGGCGGCGGAAACCAGCAGCAACAGAAGCAGGGGAAGATTCCGTTTCATTCGGGCCACTGTCATCGTAACGCGGGGTGGGGCGCGTGTATTGAATCAGCGAAGCGGTGGTGCTTAACTAGGAACAACGGCGAGTCGCCGCTCCGATGGCACGCACAATCTTCCGGGTCCTGATTGGAATCACCCTGGCCGTAATGGCGCTGGGGCGCTTTTCGCGCGGCGGGTTGCCCGCGATGCTGGTGCCGCCCTTTTTCTTCTGGTTCGGAATTTCGGTGTTCGTGTTCGGCGCATTCGGAGTGTATTCCGTGGTGCGTGCCTGGCGCGAACCGCACAACCGGCGCGCGCTGCTGTTCGATGTTCTGATCGCCGCCGCGTGGGTTCCGTACTGGCTGGCCAACGTCCGGAAATAGCGGCTGACGGCGCCCGTTTGGCGCAACCCGGCGGCGGCTGAAGCGGCAGGGCCAGGTTCGGTCGGGCATACTCATAGAGATTGGCTGCTTCGCCCACCTCCGGTTCCGGTTCCGCTTCGACGGCGGCAAAGTTCACCGCGGCGGCGGCCGTGGCTATCGTCTGCCTCCTTTATCTGAACGGTCTGACGGCCATGGGTGTGGTGGGACCCGACGAGCCGCGCTACGCGGCGATCGGGCAGAGCATGGCACGCAGCGGGGACTGGATTACGCCCACGCTGTGGGGCCACCCCTGGTTTGAAAAGCCTCCGCTGCTTTATTGGCTGACGGCGGCCGGAAACCTTGCGGGGCTCGGGCCTGACCTCGCGCCCCGCTTGCCCGTGGCTCTGCTGAGCCTGGCTTTCCTCGCCTTACTTTGGTGGCAGTTGCAGGCAGCATGGGACAAGAGGGTAGCGACGTATGCCGCGGTATTTTGCGCAACGTCGGCCGGTTGGCTCACCTACAGCCGAGTGGGCGTGACGGACCTGCCGATGTCCGCCTTTTTTACCGCTGCCGTGCTGTCGTCGCTCGGCTGGGTGGCTGAAGCAAAGGAATCCGGGAAGGACCGAAACCGGCTGTGGATTCCGGCGGCCTGTCTCGGCATCGCGGCGCTCGGCAAGGCATTGGTTCCGCTGGCCCTTTTCCTGCCGATTCCGGCGATCGGAATCTTTCACGGAGGCTGGCGGCGGCTGCTGGACTGGCTCCGTCCGGCGCCCGTAATCGCGTTTGCCTTCACTGCCCTGCCCTGGTATTCGCTGTGTACGGCGCGCAACGGCAGCGAATTTCTGCGCGTGTTGTTTGTGGAACAGCAGTTCAACCGGCTTCACTCCACCGCCCTGCAACATGTTCAACCGTGGTGGTTTTACCTCCCGGTGCTGTTGCTGCTGCTTTTCCCGTGGTTCCCGTTGCTCGGCGGGCTGCCAGGCGGACTCCGCCCCCTGCGGCGGGATGCCCGGGTACAGGCGCTGGCCGGGGTGGTCATTTTCGGCATGCTGCTTTTCAGCGCCGCGCTGAATAAGCTGCCTGGCTATGTGCTGCCGCTGGTTCCTTCGCTGTGCATTCTGATGGCGCTGGCCACCACAGCAGGGGAAGCGGGCGGAGCTACGGGGGCGGGCAGGTTGGATTCGGGAAGCACGCTGCGCGTCGCGGCCGTAACGGCCCTGATCGGACTGTTTCCGGCAATGACACAAGTAGTTCCGGCGGCACTGGGACACGGGTTTCGAGCGGCGGCGATTCCCTGGGGACTCGCGGCGCTCGGGGTAGCTTTGGCTGCGGCTGCCGGACTGGGGATCGCTCGCCGGTTCGGGCAGCGAAGTGTAACTGCGGTGGCGATGCTCGCGGCGGCTGGTTTCCTGTGGTTCGAGGCCTCGGCACTGCCGAGTCTGGACCAGGCGGCCTCGGCGCGTCCTTCGTGGCTGGCAAACCATGCGGAATGCGGTCCGGCGGGAGCTTCACGTAATCTTTTGTACGGCTTGTACTATTACGCCGGAAAGCAACTGGCCGATTGCGCAGTCCTTGACCTGAACATCAGGCCCGTTGTACGGTAGCTAAGACGCCGAAATGATTCTACCTGGCTCGTATCTCTATTCACTAATCGTTCTGGCCATAGGCATGATCCTGCTGGGATCGTGGGCGAATACGTTCAAATCGTTGCGCGGCAAGTGGCGCTATGAGCTGTATTGCCTCGACCTGGCATTTGGAGCGATGCTGATTGCGCTGATCCTGGCCTTCACTTTTGGATCGTTTGGCTTCGACGGATTTCTGTTTCTGGACGACGTGAAGCTGGCCGGCAAGCGCCAGGATGCGTTCGGCTTCCTGAGCGGCTGTCTTTTCAACATGGGAACCATGCTGGTGATGGGCGGCATATCGGTGACGGGAATGTCGGTGGCGATTCCGATCGGAATGAGCACCGGGCTGATTGTCACTTCGATCATCGACCTGATTGTCAGCCGGCAGTCAAACCTGCTGCTGGTACTGTGCGGATCGCTGGCGCTGGCTGCTTCGTCGGTGATGTTTTCGTCGGCGTGGTACCACTTCGCAAAGGCAAGGCTGCTGGCGCAGGTGCGACTGGGGAAAACAAAGTCGACGCGCCTCGATATCAGCATGGGCGGTGTGCTGCTGAGCGCCGGCGGTGGCCTGTTCCTCGGCTTCTCGCGGCCGGTGCTCGATCTGGCGCGGGTGCCGGATATCGGGCTGGGACCGTACTCGCTCGGCGTGGTTTTCGCGGTCGGCATCGTGTTCTCCACATTTGTCATGAATCTGTTCCTGATGAACCTTCCGGTATCCGGTGAGCCGATCGATATTGTCAATTATTTTCAGGCACAGGTGGTCTCCCATCTGCCAGGGATTTTTGGCGGGATGCTGCTCGGCGGGGGCCTGATCGCCAGTTTTGTGGTGGCGCGGGCGGATGGTGCGGGCGCGGTGCTGCAACGCATCAGCCAACCCGTGCTGCAAAGTGCGATGGTGCTGGCGATGCTTTGGGGCCTGGTGGCGTGGAAGGAATTGTCGTCGCCGGAAAGCAAGGTGAAGGGCTACGTCGCCGCGGCGGCGCTCCTGCTGATCGCCGGCATCGGGCTGACCACATTCGCACTGCCTGTGACCGCACACTAAACGCAGGCCCGGCCGGGCACGGCCAGGCACCGGATACGATCGCTTCCGAACGGTTACGCCGGCCCGTAAAATGGAACCGTATGCCGCGCCCCGGCCGAAAGGCTGCTCTCTCCGCTTTCATCGTCGCCGCTGCATTCGTTATTCCCGCCGCGTTCGCACAGCAGAGCGCGACTGAAGATGCGCTCAAGGCGCTCGATGCCGGCAATCCGGCGGCTGCCGAAGTTTCCCTGCGGGAGGCGGCGCGCGCGCAGCCCGACGACTATTTCCTTCATTTCAATCTGGCGCTGGCGCTGGCCATGCAGAACAAGGACGCTGACGCCGAAGCGGAACTGCGGCGCACGCTGGAGCTGAAGCCCGGTCTCTACGAAGCGGAACTCAATCTGGGAACTCTGCTGCTGCGCAACCGGCGGGCGTCCGAGGCGATGGCGCCGCTGCAATCGGCCGCCGAAGCGAGGCCCGGCGAGGCGCGCCCGAATTTGCTTTACGGCGATGCATTGCTGGCCGCGGGCCGTCCGGCGGAGGCAGCGGCGAGTTACCAGGCCGCGGCGGCGGCGGATCCGAAATCGTCCGCCGCGCAGCTCGGCTGGGCGCGGGCCCTGCTGCGCTCCCAAGCGCCGGAATGGACGGACGCGGAGGCGCATTACCGCAAGGCTGCGGAACTCGATCCGCAGGCGCGCAACGCGCTGCTCGAACTCGCCGTGGCGTGCGACAAAGCGGGCCGCGCGGACGAGGCGATCGCGCTCTATCGCGAGTTTCCCGACAGCGCGGAAGCAAAGAGCCGCCTTCCCGGTCTGCTCGCCGCACGGAATGAATTCGCGGCGGCAATCCCAGGTCTCGAAGCCGCCGTAAAGAAAGCGCCCACCGTGGAAAACCGGGTGGCGCTGGCGGACGCCTATCGGCTGAATCGTCAGCCCGGTCCGGCCATCGAACAATTGCAACTGGCGGTGGCGGCGGACAGCGCCAGCTACGATCTGCGCATGCGCTTCGGCCGCCTGCTGCGGGATGAACGAAAGCTGGCACCGGCCGCCGAGCAGTTTCTGGCGGCGGCGAAGCTACGCCCCGATTCGGTGCAGGCCTGGAACGAACTGGCCTCGGCGCTGGTGGTGGCGGAAAACTATGAGCAGGGCCTGGCCGCGCTCGACCGCGTCCGCGCGCTCGGCAGGGAACTGCCGGGCGACTTTTACTACCGGGCCATCTGTCTGGATAAACTGAGGCAGTTGAAACCCGCACTCGAAGCCTACCAGCAATTCGTGACGGCGGACGCAGGCAAACTGCCAGACCAGGAGTTTGTGGCGCGGCAGCGAATCCGAATTCTGGAAGCGGAGATCCGCAAGCGATGAAGCGGCTCTCCTCCGCCGTCCTTTTCCTCGCACTGCTGCAGGCCGGAACGGGGGCCCCGTCGCCGGCGCCCCCGTCGCTCGAGCAGATCAAAGCCGAGCCGAATGCGGAGAGGCGCGCGCGGCTCGCCATCGATTTCGCCGCAGTGGCCGAGCATGACGCCGAATCGGCTTATGCCGCCGCCGATCTCGCCAACGTCGACGCGCAACTGAAAACAACGACCGACGCCATGGAACTGGCGGTATCGTCATTCGAAGCCAGCCACAAGACGCCGGGCCGCAGTCCGGCCGCCTTCAAGTACGCCGAGCAGCGGTCGCGGGAACTGTTGAAACGCCTGACCGATCTGCAGCGCAGGATGGATGCCGAAGAGCGCGGCAGCATCGACCCGGCCATCGCGCGTATCCAGGCGATTCACGACGGCTGGTTCGAAGGCCTGATGGGCCGCGGCAAGTGAGGTGAAGCGATGACACTCCGCCCGATCATGACGACGTTGGCTTTGACCGGTGTACTGGCCGGTGCGATGGCGATTCCATGCTTCGCCGAAAAGGACTTCCTCACATCGTCCGAAGTCGAAAAGGTTCGCGAGGCGCAGGAACCGAATGCGCGGCTGAAGCTGTACGTATTGTTCGCGCGGCAGAGGATCGACCAGTTGCAGAAGCTGCTGGCGAAGGAGAAGCAGGGCCGGTCGCTGAGCGTGCGCGAACTGCTGCTGGAATATGCGGGCATCGTTGACGCCATGGACGCGGTTGCCGATGACGCGCTCAAGCGGCACGTGAATATCGAGATCGGCCGCATCGAAGTGCGCGACGCGGAACGCAAATTTCTGGCGCTGCTCGAAAAGATCGAATCCGGCGCGCCGGCGGATCTGGACCGGTACGATATCGAGCTGAAAGAAGCCATCGCCGCCACCAGCGACAGCCTGGAACTGGCGCTGAGCCATCCGAACGAGCGCGCCGTGGAACTGGAAACGCAGGACGAGCAGGCGAGGCGCGAGCGCGAGGCGATACTGGCGGCCGAAGACGCGCTGACGAAAAAAGGTGGCTCCGGTGAGGATTCAGCAGCGACGGGCGCGCAACCGGGAACAGCGGGCAAAGCCGAAGAAGCAAAACCGGCACGCAAGCCGCCCACGCTGCTGCGGCAGGGTGAGACTACGGGCGATTCCGCGGGCCCGCGCTAGTCAGAGGGCGCCGGCGGATATTCCACCGACTGCAGACACAAGCCTTTGGCGGCTGCCGTGGGACAGGACTTGCGCGACACCGGCGGCACCAGAAACTGACGGAGCGCGCCGGCATCGAGATTACCGCGCCCCACTTCGATGAGATTGCCCACCAGATTGCGCACCATGTGCTTCAGGAATCCGCTGCCGCGAACCGTGTAGACGAGCGATTCCTCCACACGTTCAAAGCGCGAACTGAAGATGGTGCGGACCCTGGTCTGCTCCTGATTATCGCGATCGTCGGCGGCGGCGAAAGCGGTGAAATCGTGTTCCCCTTCGAGTACGGGCGCCGCGGCAATCATCGCCGTTTCATCGAGCGGATACGGATAGTGGTGGACGTAGCGCCACAAGAACGGCGAGCACAGCGCGGAGCGGAACAGTGTATACCGATAGGTCTTGGCGACGGCATCGAAGCGCGGATGAAACCACATGTGCGCCTCGGCGGTTTCCGTCACGCGGATGGAGGGCGGCAGCAGGCGGTTGATGGCGCGCAGCAGATTGTCGGCCGGGATGGGGTTGTGCAGAGTAAACGCCGCCACCTGGGCGCGCGCGTGAACGCCGGCATCGGTGCGGCCCGAGCCGGCCACCTGTACCGGGCCGCCTTCAATACTGCTGATGATTTCTTCGAGCGTGCCCTGGATGGTCGGCAAACCGGGCTGGACCTGCCAGCCGTGAAAATCGGTGCCGTCGTAGGAAAGCGTAATGCGGATGCGACGGGACACGTTCCGGTTTAAACGGGGCGCGAACCGGGCTTTACGACCGGCTCACCGTTGGCACACAGCGGACATTGCGCGGGATCCCAGGCGGGGATGGTGAGCATCTGGAGCGCTGCGCGAGGCACGCCCACGTCTGCACTGCCGCCGCTGCGGTCCACGATGGAACCGGCGGCCACGGGGACGGCGCCGGCGCCGCGCACCAGGTCGATCACTTCCTTCGTGCTGCCGCCGGTGGTGATCACATCTTCCACGATGGCGGCGCGGGTGCCCGGTTCAAAGGTGAAACCGCGGCGCAGCGACATCTTTCGGTCCGCGTCGCGTTCGGTGAAGAGAAACGGAATCCCGAGAGCGCGGGCGACTTCATGACCGATGACGAGCCCGCCGAGCGCCGGCGAAACGATGAAGTCGTAAGGCTTCCCGCCCGAGAGTTCCGAAAGACGCTCGGCCAGCAGCCTGCCGAGACGCTCGGCGTGCTGCGGATAGCGCAGCACGAGGGCCGACTGCATGTAGCCCGGGCTGTGGAGGCCGCTGGAGAGGCGGAAGTGCCCCTGGAGATAAGCGCCAGTGAGCTGGAAAAGATGGAGAACGCGATCTTCTTGCGAGGTCACAAACGGCTACTATACCATTGGAAAATACAGCCCGCGCCGCTTCGTGAGCGAACTTCCCGCCGGCGCCGCGCGTATTCTCCACCTGAGGACCCCGCACACCGACGGAATCATGCGCCCGCTTCAGATTTTCGCTTTGACTCTTGCCGCCGCGGCGGCCTCGGGCCAGACAGCGGTTCCGGGAACGGCGCCCGCGGCATCCGGGCCGGCGGCCGTGAGCAGCGCCATCCGGATCGATGCTCCCTCGGCTGGCCGCTTCCCGCGTCTCACAGCGCCGTATGAGACCCGCAGCGTGCCGCCGGTGAATCTCGCCAATTCCGGCCGGCTCGAACAGTTGCTGCGGGCCGGCAATCTCTACCTTTCCGCGCAGGACGTGGTGGCGCTGGCGCTGGAGAACAACATCGACATCGAAGTGCAGCGCTACGGTCCGCTGCTGCAAAAGGAAGTGCTGCGGCGCGCCAGTGCCGGCGGTCTGCTGCGCAGCGTCGGTTCCGCGGTGGCGGCCGGCCCCACCAGCGTCAGCCTGCAGGGCGTTTCCGTCAACGCCAGCGGCGCGCCTTCCAGCCAGGCGGGCACGGGCGTCAGCGCGGGCGGCGGCATCGTCACGCAGCTCGGTCCGGCCATTCCCGGCACCGATCCGGTGATTTCGGCATACGCCAATTTTCAGCACGCCACCGCGCCGCAGAGCAACACCATCCTCACCGGCACCACGGCGCTGGTGCAGAATACGCGCGCATTTCAGCTGCAGTATTCGCAGACGTGGTTTTCCGGCTTCAACGCCCAGGCCACGTATTCCAGCAACCACACGTCGCTGAACAGCCAGTTGTTCAGCCTGAATCCGTATACGTCCGGCAGTCTGGATCTGACGGTGACACAGAGCCTGCTCAACGGCTTCGGCGCGGCGGTGAACGGCCGGAACATCCGGGTGCAGAAGAACAATCTGAAGGTCACCGACCTGCAGTTCCGCCAGCAGCTCATCACCACGATTTCCGCCGTGCTGAATCTCTACTGGGATCTGGTGAGCTTCAACGAAGAGGTTCGCTCGCGACAGCAGGAAGTCGCCACCGCCGAGCAGTTTCTGAAGAATAACGAAGATCAGGTGCGCATCGGCACTCTGGCGCCGATTGAGATCACGCGCGCGCAGTCGCAGCTCTACACGGCGAAGCAGGATCTGGTGATCGCCGAAACCAATCTGCTGCAGCAGGAAACGATTCTCAAGAACGCGCTCAGCCGCAGCGGCGTGGGCAGTTCGAGTCTGGCGGAGGCGCACATCGTCCCGCTGGACCGCATCGACGTCCCGGCGCAGGAGGCGGCCGCGCCGTTCGACGAGCTGATGGCCGCCGCCCTGCGCAACCGCATCGAGATCCAGCAGGCCAACATCAATCTGGATTCCAACCGGCAGAACCTGGTGGGGATTAAGAACTCGCTCAAGCCCACCCTGCAGGCCTTCGCCGAAGTGACCAATAACGGGCTCACCGGCGACATCACGCCACTCGGCCTCGCGCAGGCCGGCGTGCCGTATCTTTCGGGCGGCTACGGGAATCTGCTGGCCGAAATCTTCCGCCGCAATTATCCGAATTACTCGGCCGGCCTTTCGCTCAGCATTCCGCTGCGCAATCGCGCGGCGCAGTCCGACTACGCGACCAGCCTGCTCGAAATCCGCCAGAACGAGCTCAACCTGCAGAAGCAGATCAACCAGGTTCGCGTCGACGTGCAGAACGCCGTCATCGGCCTGCAGCAGGCGCGCGCCCGCTACGCCGCGGCGCAAAAGGCGCGCGTACTCTCGGCGGAAACGCTGGAGGCGGACCGCAAGCGGCTCGAGCTGGGCGCCGGCACGTCGTATCAGGTGGTGCAGGATCAGCGCGACCTCGCCAGCGCGCAGACGTCGGAAACCGAGGCGATGGCCAACTACACGCACGCGCGGATCGCGTTCGAGCAGGCCACGGGAAGCACGCTGGAGGTCTGGCACGTATCGATTGACGAAGCGGTGGCGGGCAAAGTGAGCGCTTCGCCGTCGTCGCTGCCTGCTCCGGCTTCGCTGCCGGCTGGCGGAGGCCGCCGGTGAACGCACGCCGGATCGGCGCCGCGCTGCTCGCCGTGTTCTCGGCCTCTCCTGCCGGAATCGCGCAGCAAATCGGCATTGAACCGCAGCATCCCCGGAGCCCGCTCGTCAGCCGTCCCTACGAACCGGTGGAGGCGCCGCCGGTGCGACTTGCCGATTCCGACCGCCTGCGCAGTCTGCTGCGCGCGGGCAAACTGTATCTCAACGCGCAGGATTGCATCGCCCTTGCGCTCGAAAACAATATCGACGTGGAAGTGGCGCGCTACCAGCCGTTGCTCCGCGCCTCGAATCTGGAGCGCGCGCAGGCGGGCGGCGCGCTTGCGGGCGTACCGAGCGGGGCGGCGAACGCTTCGACGGTCGCCAGCGGCCAGGGCGTGCAGGGCAGCCAGGCGGCGGCGGGCGTGAATACAAATGGCGGCGGTCCCCAGGGCCGCGGCGGCGGCAATGCCACGGTATCGCAAATCGGTCCGGTGGCGCAGACCTACGATCCGCTGTTCCAGGCATCGGCCACCTTCAGCCATCGCAGCAGCCCGCAGGCGAATGTCGTCCAGACCATCCTCACCAATCTGATCCAGAACCAGCGCAACTACAGCGGTTCCTACCAGCAGGGCTTTGCCTCGGGCGGCTCGGCAACGGTCAGCTTCGCCGACCACTACCTGAATGAAAACGCGCCCACGGATCTGCTCAACCCGTCGGTCGCCCCGTCGATTGCGGTTTCGATCCAGCAGAGCCTCCTGCAGGGTCGCGGCGTGGCGCTCAATACGCGCAACATCACCGTGGCGCGGATGAATCTGAATACGTCCGACCTCGCGTTTCGCACGCAGGTCACCAATACCGTTGTTGCGGTGCTCAACGCCTACTACGCGCTCGTTGCCGATTACGACGGGCTCGACGCCCAGCGCGCGGCGCTCGGGACGGCACAGGCCTTCGTCGCGGAAAACCGGCGTCGCGTGGAACTCGGGGCGCTCGCTCCCGTCGATACCATCACCGGTGAGAATCAGCTGGCATCGAGCCAACTGGCGCTCGACAACGCGCTCGTGGGGATCCGCGAGGATGAGGTACGGCTGAAGAACCTGATCAGTCGAACGGGGCTGGCAGAACCTTTGCTCGCGGCGGCGGAGATTGTGCCGCTCGATCATTTGACGCTGCCGGCGAGCGATGACATAGGCCCGCTCCCGGCCCTGATGGAAAGAGCCCGGCACAACCGCAGCGATCTGCTGGACCAGAACGCCGCCCTTGAGACCGCGAAGATCTCGGCACTCGGCACGGCCAACGGCGTGCTTCCCCAGGTACAGGTGCTGGCGTCGGCAAGTCAGGCGGGTCTGGCCGGTACGCCGCGCGTGGTCGGCCGCGCCACCGCCAATCCCTACTTTGACGGCGGCACCGGGAACGCTCTCGGCCAGGTATTCCGTCGCAACTTTCCCACCGAAAGCATCGCTGTGGGCGGCCGCCTGACGGTGAACAACGGGCAGGCGCAGGCCGATTTTGGCATCGACCAGCTGCAGCTTCGCCAGCAGCAGCTCAACGTGGCAAAGGGCGTCAATCAGGCCGACGTGGACGTTCTGAACGCGGTGGTAGCCCTGCGGCAGGCGCGGGCGCGGCACGAGGCGGCGGCGGCGAATCGGGTCCTGCAGGAGCAACTGCTCGATGCCGAACAGAGGAAATTCGAACTGGGAGCTTCGACGGCCTACAACGTGACCCAGCAGCAGCGCGACCTGATGAACGCCCGGGCCGCGGAACTTTCCGCCCTGGTGGCTTACCAGTCCGCGCGGATTGAACTGGACCGCACCACCGGGGCGACGCTCGAAGCCAACCACGTCACGCTCGACGAGGCCAAAAGCGGCCGAGTCATCCGTCCCTCCGCGCTTCCCCCCGTACAAGCCGCGCGCTGACCCGAAGGGCGGCAATCGGTGACCGCTTTGGTACAAGCCGTACCGTTCGAATCTTTTCCCGCGTGCCGGAACGAGACAGCGAAACGAAAACGCCCCTGATTTCACATATCTGCGAATGGCAAAGCAATTGCCTTTGATAGTGCGTGAACGAACTCAGGAACGACGGAAACAATCCTACCGACTGATCTCCCCCTGAAGAACATCCCCCAAACAACCCCCTGAATCCCCTAAATCCCCCTCCGTCGTCCTGAGTTCGAATCCACCAGCCGCGTTTTAGCTGGTGGTTGCAGCTGGTGCTTTCATCGGCTGAAACTGGCCGGCCCTTAATGGGCGCCTTTCGATTTGCCCGGCTCTCCCCCGAACAGAATACGGATCGCATCGAGCGCTTTGGCATGTTTTGGCAGACCGCCGAGGTCGAACAGACCGAACCCGGGCTCCCTCGGCTCCCTCGCTTCAAATGCCTGCCAGAAGAACACCAAAGGCACGCGGTCCCGCAGCGGCAGCAGGGCGGAGACGATCTTCCGGTAGTGCTTATCGGGATTCTCCTTATCGCCCAGTTCGCCCACAATGACCGGCGCGTCGCCGCAGGCCTTCATCACGTCCTGCAGATCTTTCGTCAGCCGGCCGCGCGCCACGCTTTCCCACGCCGAATACGAACAGACATCGGGATGCAGCAGCGGCACGAGAGTATCGAGCACGCCCCGGTAGTCCTTCTGGCGCATGACCGCGCCTTCGACCCGCTGCGTGGAGAACAGCGTATTGAATTCCACGGCGTGCCAGACCTCCACGCCCGAAGCCCCGGCCGCGATGGCCCGCCTGCGCCCCTCCGCAATCGCCTGCTGGCGAATCTGCAGCCACTCCGCCAGCGCCGCCAGATGGCGCCCGGGGTCCTGCTGCAGGCACGCATTATGCTTCGCCGCCACCGTTTCGTATTCGTAGCTCGACCCGCAATAGACCTGGTTGTCGCCCTCCCAGTTTCCGACGATGAACACGCGGCCGCTGCCCGAATAATCCCGCATGATGGCTTCGGCCAGATCGCGATACTCGTCGAACACCTGCTGGCGGTTCTGCTTCAGAAAGTCGGGATCGAGGAAGCGCTGGCGCTGGTTCGAAGCATAGTCGTAGGCGGTAAACATCACCACGTCCACCGACTTCACCGCCAGCGCGGCGCGATAGGCATCGCTGCGAAACAGGCAGGCGAGGGTGGGGCGTCCGCCAGCGGCGCAGCGCAGCGGCGGCAACCCGTAGTCGCGGGCCGCCTGCTGGGAAAGCAGAAGCCGTACGGCGTGAAATCCGGCGGCGTCCATGGCGGCAACGCTGCCGGCCAAGGGAAAGTCGGCCAGGGGATTGGCCAAATGCGTCTCCGCCACGCCTTCCCAGACGTACATGCCCGCTTCCAGTTTGTGCCCGGCCAGTTTGCTCGCGGAAAGAGGTTTGCTTTCAGAAAGAGGTCTGCTCTCGGAAAGAGGTTTGCTTGCGGAAAGCGGAGTATCCTGTGCCCGCGGTGAAGCCGGCAGCACCGCCAGCATCAGCAGCGCCGGGGCAAGCGAAGCAGCGGCGGCCCTCATTCTTTCGGCGCCATCTCCGTCCGCGCCGTCTCCGGCTTGCGAATCACCATCAGGTGCTGAGTCAACACCAGCGGCCAGAGCGTCTTCTCGAAGACGATTTCGCCGAGCGACCGCACCACGCCGGCCACTTCAGCCCGCTGCAGCGGCCGCTCATCGTGAAACTTCCACATCCCCAGGGCTTCGGCCGCTCCGCGGGCCATGCGATAAAGCCACGTGGGCGTGGGATAGGAGATCATCGCGTACGCGCCCGGCTTCAGCAGCGCGAAGTGCGCTTCAATGGCCTTCCGGGTGTCCTCGGGCTCGAAGTGCTCGATGAGGCCGATGCTGAACACGACGTCGGCCCCGAATCCCAGGTCGCGCATCCGCAGCACATCGCCCTGGTGCGCCACCACGTCTCTGCGTCCATCGAGCAGCGACAGCCCGTAAACATTGCTGTCCACCACGTGATACTCCGCGGGCCGAACCTCGCGCTGAATGGCATCCAGAAAGCAGCTGTTGGCGCCGCCGATCTCGACAATCTTCCCCGCCCCGCCGTACCGCTGCAGCGCGCGCACCAGCACGCCGGTTGTATATTTGCGCGTCGCCAGCGCCATCTTCGGCGCCCGCTTGTAATACGCGTCCCAGTCCGTCGCACGGGGTTCGTCAGAACGTTTGGCGAAGATGAAGTCCCGCTGGATGGCGAAATTCGCCAGAAAAATGATGGATTCGGCGGCCATCTTGGCCCAGATCACGCCGATCGGCATTGCACCGGTCAGCCAGCGAATCCCGCCATAGGACAGCGCGGCGTTGACCATGACCAGCGCCGCGTAGCGCGGCAGCACCACCGCGTTCCGCTCATCCGAGTGGAACACCGCGTTGCGTACCGCCGTGTAATTAAATGCCGCCGAGATCGCGCGCGCGCCCGCCTGCGCGGCCAGGATATTGCCCGTGGAGCGGTGCAGCAGCCAGAACGCCCCGTTGTCGAGCAGCGCCGAAAGCACGGAAATCCCGGCAAAGCGCAGCAGTACGAAGTAGATGCGCATGGAATCGCGCAGCGGCTGGAAGTGCGACGTCGGGTTGCCTGGCTCGTAGATGGTGCGGATCGGCTCTTCCACCACCGCGATCCCCATATGCATGGCCGCGATCAGCATCTCCAGCTCGAACTCGTAACCGGTGGCCGCCACGCGCAGCAAGCGCTCCGCCAGCGCCCGCGGCACGGCCCGCAGCCCGGTCTGCGTGTCGCTCAGGTTGTGCCCCACCGCGATGCGCATCAGGCGGCGCGTGAGCCCGTTGCCGATCCGGCTGCGCAGCGGCACCTTGCCGGCGAAACCGCGCGCGCCCATCACCAGCGCCTCCGGCTGCTGCCCGAAGCGCGCAATCACTTTCCGGATGTCGTCGGGATGGTGCTGGCCGTCGGCATCCGCTGTGACGATGCCGGCGAAATCCCCCATTCCGGCCAGAATGTAGTTGATCCCGGTCTTCAGCGCCGCGCCCTTGCCGAGGTTGATCGCGTGACGCACCACGGTCACGCCGGCCATCGCGCTCAACTCCGCGAAGATCGGCTCGAACTCCGGGCCGCTGCCGTCGTTGACCACGACAATCGGCTCCACCTGTTCGGCCCGCAACGCCCGCACCACACCGGTCAGCGCGTGATTCGGCCGGTACGCCGGAATCAGCACAGCGGTGCGCGTGTTTTGCAACTCAGTAGCGGAATTCACGGGATGATTCGTGGCTGCGGCAATCGAAGCTCTTCCATCGGAGCGCGGGCCCCGATCCAGAATAACAACCGCCACAAGAGTCAACGGGCGCGCCGAGCAGCCGGTTACGGCCGGGGAAAATCCACCGCCACCACCAGTTCGCGCACCGCGACGGGCGTGCCGAAGCTCAGCCCCGGCCGGAACCGCCACTGGCTGACGGCCTTCACCGCCTCTTCATCGAGCCCGTAGCCCAGCCGCCGTTCCACCGCTACGTCGTGCGGCAAGCCCTCGGCATCCACGGTGAGCGATACCAGCACGAGCCCGCCAACACCCGCCTGCCGTGCCTCATCGGTGATCGCCGGCTCCGTTTTCGCCACCAGCACCGGGGCGATCACGCCGTCGCCGAAGCGGTGCGACCCGTCCTCCGCCGCCGAAGTCACGTCGCCAGCCTGCGGGCCAGGGTCGAGAAACGTGCCGGTCGGCGCTTCGAATACGTACGCCGCGGGCGGCACCTTCGCCGCCCTTTGGTAGGAGCTGAACGTCGTGGTCCGGATCGACCGCGCATTCGACCCCGAGCCCCACGTCTCCTCCCGTTCCCGCAGCACCACCTTCGCCGCCACATCGATGCAAAGCGTGCGGATCGCCGACGACCCCACGCCGCCCATCGCTCGCCTGGCCGGAATCTTATACTCCGCCTTCACCACCGTGCAGGCGGGCGCGGCGCCGTTGAACGGCACCGAATCCGTCCCGGTGATGCTGATGGCCGAAAGATTCTCCAGCAGATTGTCGAACTGCGGCAGCGGACCGGGACAAGGCGTAGCCTCCACGGTACTCAGGTGAAAGCCCACCCCGGGACGCGTGTAGCTCCAGTGCTCGCTGCCGTCGCATACCGTCAGGGTAGACGGCTCTCCGATCAGCTCCCATCGCAGATGTTTTTCGTCCTCGACGATGCCCGAAAAGCGGTACTGGGTGTGGAAGTTCATCCCCTCCCCGGTCAGTTCCCGCATCTCGACGCCCTCGGCGATGCGGACGCCAGCCGCGCGTTCTGCCACCGTGACTTCTTCGAGAATCGCCCGCGGGTCCGGCGCGGTGGCAGCCCGGACTCCAGGCGCAACAGCACACGCCAGCGCAAGAGCCGCCATCCGGAGGTTGCGAATCGAGACTTTACGAAAAATGAATCCGGCCAAGCCGGATGATAACCGAAATCCCGCCCGTGCCGCTACGCCAGTGAACCGCGCGGCCAACCCCGGCTTCACGGGTCTTACGCCGCGCCCTTTCGCAGCAGAAAACCGCGCGACCACGGCACTTCCGCAATGCCCCACGCCGGGTAATCTTCCGCGATTTGAATCGTGGTGAAGCCGGCAATGCGGAAGTGTTCCATCAGCGAGGCGTGCGCGAAGATCCGCATCTCCAGCGTCGATCCCGGCCCGCCGTGAAAGACCAGGTTTTCGTGCGTCTCCAGCCGCCCGTCGGCGGTGCGGTTCAGCAGCACGTAGCCGCTGCGCAGTTGCACCACGTTCCAGTCGTGCAGATCCGGAAAATGTTCGATCGTCGCCGGCTGATAGCCCCACGGCACGGTAAACACGGCCACGCCGTCCGGCTTCAGCAGGCGGGCGAGATTATTGAAAGCGGCCTGCACCGGTGGGCCCACGTGTTCGAAAACTTCGCTGGTGATGATGAAGTCGTACAGCGCTTCATCGGTGGTCGTCACGATGTCGAGCCGCGGTTCGGTATGAAAGAACGTGTTCGTATAGCTGAAGTGCGCCGCCAGCCCGTCGGCGAGGCGCGGCGAATCGCTCATCCCGATCCCGCGAATTTCTCTGCGGACCGGCATCTCCCGCAGCGGCAGGCTGGGGCCGAATAGTCCCATCGACAGCGCGTGGATGATCCAGCGCTCGCGCACGCTCGACCCGCACGCCGCGCAACTGGAGCGCTCCCGGTCCAGATGGTCGGACTCACACGGAGCGCCGCAGATGTTGCAGGTGAAGCGATGCATCGCCGGAGCCGCGCTCGAACTCAGATCTTCTTCCATGGGCCAGTTTCCAGAGTATAGGACGCGGCACCGGACGCGCGGCCCTCACCCCCGGCGGGCCGCGCAAAAGGGCCGGAAACGGCCAGAATGGTAGAGTAGCAATTCGGCATGGCAGGCATATTTTCCAAAGCTAAAAGCATCGCCCAGGGCCACACCGAGCCGCCCGAACCGGGCAGCCTTGAGGCCCAGCTGCAGGAAGCCGTCTTTGCGCGCGATACGCTCGCCGCCGAGCGCGACGGCCTGCGCGAGCACACCATTCGCCTCGAAGCAGAACGCCTCGAAGCGGAGGGGCAACTGGAGAAGCTGAAGCAAAGCATCCATAAACTGCTGGCCCCGCCCGGACACTTTTATTCACCGCTCGTCGACCCGGCCGAGCCCGCGGTTCGGGCAGTCCTGAGCCGGGAGGCGCGCCGATTCGAGCAACCCTGCCCCGGCGTGCATCTGAACGAAGAAGCGCAGCTTCGCCTGCTCGATCGTTTCGCCGCGGAATATTATCCGGAGCTTCCCTTCACGGCCGAAAAGTCTCCCGGCAAGCGTTACTATTTCGAAAACCCGGCCTTCTCCTACGGCGACGCCATCACGCTCTACTGCATGATTCGCGACGTGAAACCGCGCCGCTTCGTGGAAGTCGGCTGCGGCTTCTCCTCCAGCGTGACACTCGATACCAACGACCTCTTCTTCGGCGGCAACATCGAGGTCACGATGATCGACCCCTACCCGCAGGTGCTGCTCGACCGCCTCGATCCCGGCGACCGCTATCGCTCGCACATCGTCGCCAAACCCCTGCAGGAGGCACCCGACAGCCTCTTCACGCAGCTCGAAGAGAACGACATTCTCTTCATCGATTCGTCGCACGTCTCCAAAATGGGCAGCGACGTCAACGACTACCTCTTCCGCATCTTCCCGCTGCTGAACAAGGGCGTGGTGATTCACATCCACGACATCTTTTATCCGTTCGAATACCCCGGCCGCTGGGTTACCGAAACCAACCACTCCTGGAACGAAACCTACGCGCTGCATGCCTTCCTGCAGTACAACGACTCGTTTGAGATCGTTTACTTCAGCGATCTGGTTTACCTGAAGTACGAGCAGCGCACGCGCGAACGGATGCCGCTCTGCCTGAAGAATTCCGGCGGCGGAATCTGGCTGCGCAGGATCCGCTGAATCGGACAAATCACGCGATGCGGCCCGCGCTCAGCCTCTGCATGATCGTGAGGAACGAAGAGCGCAACCTGCCGGCCTGCCTCGCTTCCGTTCGCCCGCTCTCGCCGGAAATTGTCATTGTCGATACCGGCTCGACCGACGCCACGCCTCGCATCGCCGCCGATCACGGCGCAAGTGTGTTCGCCTTCGATTTTTCTTTCGTCGATTTCGCCGCCGCCCGCAACCATGGTCTGGCACGCGCCACCGGCCGGTGGATACTCGTGCTCGATGCCGACGAGACGCTGGACTCCGCCACGCTTCCGCTGCTCGAACCTCTGCTGGCCGGACCCGCCGATACCGGCTTTTACCTCGAGCGCCACAACCACGCCTGCGACGCCGTCACCACCCTCACAACAACGAAACTCGACCACGCCGTCCGCCTCTTCCCCAACCGCCCCGAATATCGCTACCGCGGCCGCGTGCATGAAACCGTGGATGCTTCCATCCTTGCCACTGGCGGCCGGCTCGCGACCACCGCCATCCGGATTCAGCACAGCTTTGCCACCGACCCCGAATCGCGCCGCCGCCGCAACCATCGCTACATCGGCATCCTGAAAGAGGAACTCGCCGCCCACCCGGATGACGATTCGCGCCTCGACTTCCTCGCCGCCGAATACCATCAGCTGGAAATGTACGCCGAGGCCACCGCCGTCGCCGAGCGCATCGCCCTGCTTCGGCCCAACGACGCGCGGGCCCACTTATTCGCCGGCGTCTACCATCTGCTGTATCAGCCCGATTTGCTTCGCGCGCGCGCCGATTTCCTCCGCGCGCTCGAACTGCGGCCCGGCTATCCGGAAGCTCTCTCTTTTCTGCACCGCCTCGACGAGACGGAAAATTCCGCATCGCAACCCGATCCACCGGCCCCCGGCGCGACATACTGAAAACTGCATGCGCAAAATCTTCGACAGTTGGGCGGCTGGCGGCGAACTGCCCGCCATCGTCAACCGCCTCGGCCTCCGGCTGCTCTCTTATGCCCCCGATCACGTCACGCTCGAAATGCACGTTGGCCCGGAGCACGCCAACCCCATGGGGACCCTGCACGGCGGCGTCCTGTGCGATCTTGCCGATGCGGCGCTGGGTACGGCCTTCGCTTCCGGTCTCGCCGACGGCGAAACCATGACCACCATCGACCTGAAGATGAACTTCTTCCGCCCGTTCTGGAGCGGCCTCATCCGCGCCGAAGGAAACGTCATCCGTCGCGGCCATACCCTCGGTTATGTGGAGTGCGAACTCACCGACGAACGCGGGCGTGTCATCGCCAAATCCGCCTCAACGATGATGACGCTGCGCGGCGAAAAGGCCGAAGGCCGGTAGCCGGACGCCGCTTTTCCGAAACGTCTGGGCCGAAACGCCTGGGCCGGAACGCTTACGCCGGAAACTGCGCCGTGACTTTCGGCCGCGGCGCGCCGTCTTTGTAGGGCGCCAGCGAAATCTGCAGATCGAGTTCGGTCAGCTTCTCTTCCAGCCGCACGATCAGCTTCCGGAAGCCCGGATTCGGCGCATTCGGCGGCGTCGCCCGCAGCGGCGCCACATCGAAGACCGCATGACGCGGCGTGCGGATCTCCGCCGCCAGATTCCAGGCGCCCTTCTTCAGCGTCGCCGTCTGGCCGCTCACGGTAATCTCGGCGTCCGTCATCATGCTCCAGATCACGTCCACCGGCTGGTCCGCCCGCACCTTGTCATCCACCAGCACCGCCTGCCGCTGCGCCAGCCCGATGCGGCGCGTCCACTGCTTCACCTTCGCCGGGTTGGCGTGCGACAAATCGATCTGCACCCAGCTCAGGTCGGCCGTGCTCTCCTGCCGCGTGATGCGCGCCTCGGCCCGCGGATCCTGATTTTCATCGTCGAACACCAGCGTGTTGTGCGCCTCCGTCCGGGTGCGGAAGTAACTCCAGCGCTTCGGACCCGTCAGATAACCCGGCAGATCCTGGTCGTCCGGCCCCAGATCGGCGGCCCACCGCACGCCGCCGGCGTGCAGCACGAAGCTCCCCAGATCGAGATGCGCATGCGGATCTTTGTTGTCCCCGCCCTTCACCGCCAGATACAGCGCGTCCGTTTCGCTCCACGCGCTCCGGAAGCAGGCCACGTTCAGGCCGCGGAACAACGCGTCGAGCGACATGCCCGCCTGCGCCGGCGGCTTGGCGTTGGTCTCAAACCACACCAGGTCGTAGGGATCGGGCAGCTGATTCCGCTCCAGCGCCCGCAGCTCGCTCCACGCATAGGCGGGCGTGTTGTAGCGCCGCGCCATCCAGAACATCTGCGGTGCTTCGCCAATGTCATCGGACGAGTCGCCGAAGTTGAACACTTTCCCGCCCGGTCCGGTCATGTGCATTTTGAACCGTCCGGCGCGGTCGAAACCGTGGAATGCGCTCAGCCCGTAATCGTTGCCCAGCGCCGTCGAGAGGCTGTGGAAGAACACACAGGCGTAGCGCGTCACGCTCTGCCAGTAATCCATGCCCTCCGGCCATGAACCTTCGATCCCGTACGTCGTCAGCCCGCGCGGGATCGATTCCAGCGCATACCGCAGCACCGCCCCGCACTTTTCATTGAGCTCGCGGTTCGCCTCGCCCTCGCGGTCACCCGCCACCGCCATCGCCGCCAGTCCCATCGCGCTGTTACAGACCACGTTGCGATAGAAGCGATCGAGCGGCCAGCTGTTGGGCTGCGGCTGCTGATACGCCTGCAGGGCCGGATCGAGCGCCTTCGTCACAATGGCGTCCCGCACCAGCACGCGGTCATCGGCATTCAGCACCGGGTACAGCCAGTCGTATCCGAGCGCGAAGGCATGCGCCATTTCCGCCGTCTCGGTGAACACCGCCGGATTCCAGTCGTGAAACGCCGCGGCCGCCCGCAGTTCCGTTACCGCGCGCCGCAGGTACGGCTCCTTCAGGCTCAGCCGGTACATCAGCGAGAGCGTCGAAACACGGTCCAGCACGCGCCGCGAAGGCAACCGAACCTTCGTCGCCGCCGGCTTGTATTCAGCCGCCGGCACCGTGAGGAGCCGCTCGCACTCTTTTTCCAGATCGCTGTAAATTTTCCGCGCCTGCGGGTTGTCCCGCACAAGGCCGCGCACCCGCTCGAGATTCGCCTCAATCAGAATCAGCCGCGGATGAGCCACCGTAATCTGACGCAGCGGATCGTCGTCGGTCTGGGCCCACGCCGCCAGAGCGGCAAGCTGCGCCAGCATCGCCCGCCGCGTCATTTTCCAGCTCTGTTTTTCGTTTCCTGGCACCCTGGTTAAACAGTTTGTCACAAGTATGATTGCGCGAACATCGCCGGAATCAAAGCGCGCCTTCGGCGGCCTCTCCGAACCCCAGCCGCATGGCATATTCGCGGACATCTCCGGGCCATTCCGCGATGCACTCGGTGAACCGCCGCCGGTCGCGCCCGAACAAGGCCCGCATCGCTTCCTCGAATCCCGCCAGGTCGCCCGCCATCGCGGAGGTGAACCGGTACGCCGCCTCCTGCGCCGCCCGCACCCGGTCCTTTTCGACGCTGGCCCGCCGCGCCTCCTCCACCAGCCTGCGAAGCGCCACCGACGCCCCGCCCGGCTGCCCGTTCAACCATGCCCAGTGCCGGGGCAGCAACGTCACCTCGCGAGCCACCACGCCCAGCTTCGGCCGTCCCCGGCCGCGGGGCTCCTCGCCGGACGCCCCGGCAGCTAAATCGCCGTCCGAACCCTCTTCCCGCCGCGCGGCCCGAAGCTGCCTCGCCAAACGGTCCAGCGCGTCGTCTTCGCTGCCCTGCGGGTCGAAGTCGATCACACCACCGGTTGCGTCGTCGTAAATATGAATCGGCCCGTTCGCCCCCGCCTCCAGCGCCTTTCGGACCGCCAGCGCCGCCTCGCCCACAGTCCCCGCGGCGATCCGGCAATGGCCGTCAAAGACCGTCGCGGGCTTCAAAAGTACTTCATTCATAGGAAGATATCGCTTCCCTTGTATTTTACCCGGATAAAATTCAGCCGTCAATCGGCTTCCGCCAGACTTCCGACCGGATCAGCCCCCACCGCGCCTCCTCCCGCTCCCGCAGTTCGAGGCCGGCCGCCGCGAGCAGTTCCTCCACCGGAGGCAACTCCCTCACCCGCAAGCCGCTGACCGCGCCGAAGAAACGGTACATGGTCCACAACCAGGCCCGCGCGTGCCAATGCCGCCAGCCCCGTTCCGGCACGGCAAACTCCCCCACAATCCACTGCCCGCCCGGCATCATCGCCTCCACCAGTCTTCCCGCCAGTTGGCGCAATTCACCCTCGTGAAAGCAATCGAGAAAGAACAGCGTGACCACGGCGTCGTACGCGCCCGCCTCGAAGCGCGCCCGCCGCGCATCTTCCTGGCGGAAGCGCACCCGTTCGGACCGGCCCGCACCCTGCCGCGCCAGCCCGATCATCGCGCCGCTCAGCTCAACCACGTCGATCTCCGCCGCCGGCGCAGCCTCCAGCAGCCGCCGCAGCGCCCGGCCGTCGCCTTCGCCCAGCACGAGCACGCGCCGCGCTCCGCGCAAACGGTGGAAGAAGGCGAAGCGCCGGCGTTCCAGCACGCGCCCGAACGCCCCGTACTCCACCCAGCGGTACCAGGGCGCAAAACGATCGACATTCATCGCAGGAAAAACGGCGTGAGCAGGATCAGATCCGCCGCCACCGCGCTCGCCTCGCGCGGCAGTGCGTCACCAAGATATTCCACCGCCGCCAGCCCGAGCGCATCCACGGCCACCACGCCGTACCAGCGCGCTCGTCCTGCCAGCACGCAGGCTGCCACAACGCAGAGCGCCGCCAGCAGAATCATCCACACCCATCCGCGACCCGCGCGATCCTGCTCCCGCCGCTCGATCAGAGCCATATTCCCGAGGCACAGCGCGCCGAACGCCGCGGCCGGCGCTCCCAGCGCGTGCCACGGCGCGGCCATCCGCGTCCATGCCACCGCAAACGTGCCCGCCGCAAACAGCAGCGCCGCGCAAAACCGCTTCCACAACAAGCCGCCCGTCTGCCGGAAGACAAACGAGGCCAGATAGCAAACCACCGCCGCCCCGACAGCCACCCCGCAGCGCAACACCTCAGCAGGCAGGCACCGCAACGCAACCACCAGATCGACGGCCACCACCACGGCCAGGAACACGGTCGCCGGGCCGCTGTTTTGCCGGTAAAACCGGTGCCGCGAGGTTTCATCCCACCGCCGCGGACCGCGCGCGTCCATCAGCCGGTCGGCAATGTACACGGCCCACACGGCAAGGAACAAGGCCCAGCGCCCGGCCGCGCTCACTTCCGTCGCGGTGCAGCGCGCCAGAAAGTCCTGCCACACCACCGCCACCAGCGGCGCGTCCAGACTCAGGACGTTCATCCACAGCCAGACCGGCACAGCGGGCCGCGCGGCAAGATTTTCACTGTATGCGGCAGAGCTCAAGACTCCAGATTAGCGGGCGGCAACTCGTCTTCCCGGCCCGCCCGCGAGGACCATTTCGGGACACTTCGTACCGGCGCGAATCCCGTCACGAAACCGGCGCGCCGCTCGCCGCCCCCGCGCCCGGCGACTCCCGCGGTCCGGGATCAGTAAGCCCTCTGTTTCGAATGGCATCGATGCTCAAGCCGCCTCGGGCCACCGGGTCCGGCTTTGGCCGAACGCTTGCATCGAACACCGGCAACTTCGATTCGGTTTACGCCTTCAAGCCTGATGACACACTCTTCGATCACGCCGTACAAGTGCCAATGTTGAACCGCCGCAACTGGATTCCGGCTCTCGCGCTGACGGTCGCGGGCGCGGCGCTTCCCGCGGCCGGCACAACGCCGCTGGTCGTGGTCGTCCACAAGTCGAGCGCTTTCGAAACCATCTCCGCCGCCGAACTGCGCCGGATGCTGACGGGCGAACTCCGCGCCTGGCCGGACAAGCGGCCCGTCGTCCTGATCCAGCAGCCCGAAACCCGGGACGTGCAGCGCCGCATGCTGAAGGGACTTCTCGGCACCACGCCGGAAGGCTACCGCCAGATGCTGCTCGCCGTGCAGTTTCAGGGCAACGAACTTCCCTTCATCAAAGTTCTGAATTCTGACGACATGGCGATCAAATTCGTCTGGAACGTCCCGGGCGCGGTGGCCGTGGTCAGCGCCGATGCGGCGGCTGCGGCCTCCGAACACGTGCGCATCCTTCGGGTGGATGGAAAGGCGCCGGGCGATTCCGGCTATTTGCTGCGATGACCGGTATCGCCGTTGCTAACGGCCGCCGCTGGCAATTCGCCTTCGGCCCGGGGGCGCTGCTCGCCTGGGGCACTTTGCTGATCGTCGCCGCCGGCGGCTTTGTCGCCCGCGAGTCACTCACCGCCGTCGCCAAAGTGCGCGCGTTTTACGACGTCGATGTCGCAGGGCTGCGAACGGCGGGCGACCTGGCATTTCAAATCCAGGAGGGACGGCGGACCACGGTATACGCCCTCACCACGTCCGACCCGAATCAGCAGCTCGCCTATATCGACCAGGCGCGCACGGCCGGCGATGCCGTTGCGCTCCTTCAGGGACGGCTGCGCGATTCGCCGCTCGACGACAGATGCCGGCTCGCGCTGAGCGACTTTTCCCTGCTTTGGACCAACTACCTTGCCGAGCGGGACCAGATTATCGCCCTCACGCTCGTCGGCGACAAGAATGCGGCGCTCGCCAGTGATCTGGGCCGCGCGCACCCGGCGTTTGAGCGCGTCAAGGCGGCCCTGACGCGGCTGCAGAGCGAACTCGACCGCTCGGCCGGCAGCCGCCTTCAGTCGGTTACGCGGGCGCTGTATCGCACCATGACGGAGGCAGCCCTGCTGCTGGTGACCATGCTGCTGTTCCTGCGGTCCGCCAGCACCAGCGTCGAGCGGCGGCGGTCGCTCGAAATGCTGCAGCGCGTCAACGGCGATTTGCAGCGAGCGCACCGGCTGCTGCGGGACCGGGAAATGCGCATGCGCACGGTCTTCGACAATATCTTCGACGCCATCGTCACCATCGATGACGCGGGCTTGATCGAGAGCGTCAATCCGGCGGCCGAGCAGATGTTCGGCTATCAGGCGGAGGAGTTAACCGGCCTGAACGTGAGTCTGCTGATGCCGGAGCCGCACCGCGGTCTGCATGATTCGTACCTGCGGGACTACCACGGTCCCCGCGCGGAAAGCATTATCGGGCGCAGCCGTCAGGTCGAGGGCGTCCGCCGCGATGGCGCATTGTTTCCTCTCGATCTCGCCGTGAGCGAGGTCGCACTGGAAGGCCGCCGGATGTATATCGGGATTCTTCGCGACGTCAGCCAGCGAAAGCAGGCCGAACTGGCACTTGAACAGAGCCGCCGCCGTCTGGCCGATCTCACCGCCAGCATTCCGGGCGCGGTCTTTCAGTTCGAACGCGATTCGCCGGCAACAGGACGTTTCCTCTTCTTCAGCCAGGGTATCGAAGAGCTCTGCGGCCTTGAGGCCGCGCACATTGTGGCGCATCCGCTCCTGCTGCTCCGTTCCGTCCTTGCGGCCGACCGGCGCGCCGTGGTCCGTGCGGTGCGCCGGGCGTTGAAGTCCGGATCTCCCTTTCAGGCCACCTGGAGGGTGGCCGGCGAGAGTGCCCGCTGGCTCTCGGCGACTGCGACGCCTTACCCGCAGGAATCCGGCCGGCTGCTCTGGAACGGCGTCCTGATGGACGTCAGTTCCCTCAAGCAGGCGGAGCGGAAGCTGGCCGAATACGCCGGCGAACTTTCCGTGGCGGCGGAAAAGGCGGAGGCCGCAACCCGGGCCAAGAGCGAATTTCTGGCCACGATGAGCCACGAGATCCGCACTCCGCTGAACGGCGTCATCGGGATGACCGGGCTGCTGCTCGATACCGAACTCTCTGCCGAACAGCGCGGCTTTGCCGAAACGATCCGCGGTTCGGGCGAAGCGCTGCTGGCCATTATTAACGACATCCTCGACTTCTCGAAAATCGAAGCCGGCAAACTGACCCTCGAATCCCGCGCCTTCGACCCCCGCGCCCTGATCGAAGAATCGCTCGAAGTTGTGGCCCCGATCGCGCGCCGCCCCAATTTTGAACTGTGCGGCGAAGTCGATGACACCGTGCCGGCCGCCCTCACGGGCGATCCCGGCCGGCTGCGCCAGATCCTGCTCAATCTGCTCAGCAATGCGGTCAAATTCACCGAGGAGGGAGAAGTCGTCCTTCGCGTCACGACCGAGCAGCAGAACGGCAATGATGCCACCCTGCGTTTCACCGTTACCGACACCGGCATCGGGATCAGCCAGGAAGCGCAGGCGCGGCTGTTTCAGAGCTTCAGCCAGGCCGACAGTTCCACCACGCGGCGTTACGGCGGCACGGGCCTCGGTCTTGCTATCTGCAAAAGACTTGCCGTCCTGATGGGGGGAGATCTGGGTGTGCAAAGCAAACCCGGCGCGGGCTCCACGTTCCGGGTTACGCTTCCCTTCCCTGTCGCCGAACCCCTGTCGCCGCCCGCCAGCGCGGAACATCTCGGCGGCCGCAGAGTCCTGGCCGTCGATGACAGCGGCACGGCAAGAAGCATCCTGCAGCAGCAACTGAGCAAGGTCCGGATGCTGGTGACCTGCGCGACGGGCGCCGCCGATGCGCTCGAACAACTCAGCACAGCCGCAGCCAATGGCGAACCCTACGAGCTGGCGATTCTCGACTACCACATGCCCGGCGTGGATGGCCTCACGCTCGCCCGTCAGATTCGCGAATCCCCCGCGCTCGCCTCCACTGCCCTGCTGATGCTGACCTCCGACCACGACCGCGAAGAAGCAGCCACGGCGCGCGCTCTCGGCATCAGCAGCATCCAGATGAAGCCGGTCCGGCAGAGCGCGCTGCTCCGCGCCATTGGGGAGGCTCTAGGGATCGGTTCGGCTGCGTCCGTGGCTCCTCCACCGGCGGCAGCCGGCCTGGGCGCCCGAATACTGGTAGCCGAAGACAATCCGACGAACCAGAAAGTCATCATCCTCCTGCTGGAAAAGTTCGGCTGCTCCGTCGAAATCGCCCAGAACGGATCGGAAGCGGTGGACCTCATCGGCGCCGGCCGCGGTTTCGACGCCATCCTGATGGACTGTCAGATGCCGGTGATGGACGGTCTCGAAGCCGCCCGCCGGATCCGCCGCCTGGGCTCGAAAATCCCCATCATCGCGCTGACGGCCAACGCCATGGATGGAGAGCGGGAGCGCTGTCTCGACGCCGGGATGGACGACTATCTCTCGAAACCCGTCCGCGCCGCGGAACTGCGCGCCAAGCTGGTCCAGTGGGTTCGCCCCGCCAGGGCGGACGCCATCGCCAACACGCCCCCCTCCGGGGCGCCGGCCGAACCTGTCACCGGCGCGCTGCGGGCGGAACTGCAAACCTTCCTGACCAGCCTCGAAGAACTGGAAATCGACCGCCCCGCTGTCGAAGAATTGCTGGAAACCTTCCTCGACACCACCGGTCCGCTCAGCGCAAAGCTGGAGCAGGCCGTGTCTGCCAGAGACGGCGGCATCGCGGGTTCGGCAGCGCACAGTCTGAAGGGCAGCCTCGCCAACTTCGGATTTGCCGGTCTCGCCCGGCTCGCCGCAGCCCTCGAAGCCAGCGGCAAAGCAGCTATGTGGGAGGATGCAGCCCGCGCGCTGGACGAGTTCCTTCCTCTGTGCCGCGATGCGATCGCACTCGTCGCCGAGGCACGCGGCCCCGAAGGCAAGCGATAAGTCGCCAGCCCGGCAGTCGGTCAGTTTACTGTTTGTGTGACCGACCCGACACATAGGTAACAGAACGTTCCGGAGACATGGGTTACACTTTTTCGCCTCGAAGGAGGTGGAAGAAGGGGGATGCCAGGCTGGGCATCTCGATCGAGCGCATCAGGCCGGGCCATCCCCAGCAGAACGGACGACATGAACGCATGCACCTGACGCTGAAGAAGGAAGCCACCCGCCCCGCCGGCGCCAATCTGCTGCAACAGCAAGGCAAATTCGACGCCTTCATCGAGGAATTTAACGGCGAGCGCCCGCAGGAGGCGCTTCAGATGAAGTGTCCGGCGGAGGTCTATACTTGTTCGCCACGGCCCTGCACAGGCATCCCGGAACCGCACTACCCGTTCCACGACAGAACCGTAAACGTCACCAGTTGCGGCCGGTTGTGCCTTTACCGTAAAAAGATCAACCTCAGCGTGACACTCGCCGGGCAGGCCGTCGGCGTCAAGGAAGTGGACGACGGCATCTGGCTCGTCAGCTTCATGGATTACGATCTGGGGTATATCGATCTGGAGGAAAGAACTTTGCAGCCCCTCGAAAATCCCTTCGGGCCGAAAGTGTTACCTATGTCTTAGGAACGAAGTGTTACCTGTGTGTCCGGTCCGGACATGTGGAGTTTGGTGGACGGCATGGGACTCGAACCCACGACCCCCGCGATGCGAACGCGGTGCTCTCCCAACTGAGCTAGCCGCCCACTGTGTGAAGGGAACAGTTTCACTATAGCAAAAGAGTTTCATCGCGTCCCCTTTTGCTTCAAATCTTTGCTTCAAATCTTTGCTTCAAATCTTTGCTTCAAATCTTTGCTGCAAATCTTTGCTGCAAATCGGGGCTCGAATCCTGCTTCCACCGCCGCCGCGGCAATTCGGGCCGCGATGGCCCGGGCGACTATTCCGTTGTACCGGCCGACGAGCCTTCCGCCTTCGCCGCTTCTTCTTTCGCGGCCTTGGCTGCCTGCGCCCTGCGCTGCGCCCAATACTTCTTCATCCGCTGCGAAACTTCCGCCCGCGCGCCCGAGTCCATCGACTTCCGGCCGCGCCGCTTGCCCGGCGGCCGAGCCACGATCCGGCTCGTGTTGCTGACTTCTTCAAGCGACTGAATCAGCCGTTCCAGCCGGTCCCGCTCCTGCACCAGCTCGCGGATTATTTTGTACAAGTCCATATTGTGCGCAGTGCGGCGGGCAAATTTATTTTATTTCACCCGCCGCATTCCATATCCGATCTATTTAAACAAAAAGGGCCACCGGAATTCTATGTGATAACCATAATACCGGGCGGCATACCACACGATCGGAATCAGCACCGCGACCACTATCGCCAGCACCTTAAAGAACGTGCCCCACGGGAACCGGCGCTTCTCGCGCTTCAGCACCAGAATGTAGCTGGCAAAGATTCCCACGTAGAAAAGAATAATCATCGGCGTGGCAAACAGCGCCAGATTGAACACGTCACCGGTCGGCGTAATAATCGCCGCCAGGATCACGATAATCAGAATCGCGTAACGGCTGTGCCGCACAAGGAACGACGGACTTGCCACGCGGATCAGCGTCAGCAGAAACAGCAGCACCGGAATCTCGAAAATGATCCCGACCCCCAGCATCACATCGACAAAAAGATCGTAGTATTCGGTGATGTTGATCGACGGGTCGATGCCCTTGCCGATCCCGAGCCCCAGCAGAAACTCCAGCCCGTAGCGGAACGCCACAAAGTAGGCGAAAAAGCCGCCCACAATGAACAGCCCCGCGCTGAACAGCACAAACGGAGCCGCATACCGCCGCTCCCGCTTATACAACCCCGGCGCGATAAATGCCCACACCTGATATAAAATCCACGGCGACGACAAGAATACAGCCGCCAGAATCGGCAGCTTCATCCACATGATCTGGAAGCTGTCCATCGGCGAAATCAACTTGAGCGTCGGCGGATTGACGCCCAGATGCACCAGCGCCGCATGCGCCGGCTCGAACACCACCTGCCACAGCTCATCGCTGAAAATCAGGCTGACGAAAAACGCCACGCCCACGCCGCCCACCGCCAGAATGATGCGCTTGCGCAGCTCCTCGAGGTGCTCGAGGAAGCTCATCTGCGCCATGCCTTCTTCTTCCTCTTCACCGCCGCCCTTCGGCGGCTCCGGAGGACGCGGAGGACGCGGCGGCGAACCCGCGCCCGAGACCGCCACGGCCTGACTGGCTGCGGCCGGCTCCACCACTGCGCTCTGTGAAGTCCACCAGGAGTCAGGACCCGGCACCGGTTGCTCGGTCAACGTTTGCTCGGTCACCATTTGCTCAGTCACCGTTTGCTCAGTCAACGTTTGCTCAGTCAACGTTTGCTCAGTCAACGGCGGCTCAGCCACCGGCGGCTCAGCCACCGGCGGCTCGGGAGCGGCACCGGACGTTTCATGGAACTGATCGGCGTAGTCGCTCACGCCGGGCTTCGGCGCATCGGCGGCTGGCTGGTCCTCTGGAGGCACAGGATGAGCAGGAGGAGTCCCGGCTCCACTGGGATCGTCGGGTATGGACATCTGTTCGTCTAACCGTTCGCAGGTTTTTCTGCAGAGACCGCGGCGGATTGCGGCTCATGATGGACAGCAACGACAGACGCGGCTGGCTCGTGCGAAGCCGTCGCGGAGCCGCCGGAACCACTCTGGTGATAGTAGTCTTCCGGCGCGGCTTCGGCGTAGCCGCTCGCAATGGAGCCGGCTGCGGCCACGATTTGCGGTGGCGCGATCTGCGGTGCTGCGGTCACGGCGCCCTGTGTTGCGGACGCGCCGTTGGTGAGAGTTGTGGCGGGAGGAGCGGAATGATAAGACGCGTCATAGTACGACGTGTCCCATGCCGACTGATTGTCGTAATTATAAGTATTCGAATTGAACGTCGTTTCAGCCAGTTCCCGGATTCCGGTTTCCTGCTCGAGGTTCTTCATCTCACGGTCGAACGTCGTCTTCAGTTCGGCCTGTGCGCGGCGAAACTCCGTCATTGCCTTCCCGATCGTCTTGCCGAGCCGCGGCAATTCCTTCGGCCCGAACAGCAGCATCGCGAGAAAGAAAATGAAGATGAGTTCCGGAGTACCTAGCGGACCCATGTAAAGGTGAATGCCTCCACTTGCATTGTAAGCCAGGCAAACCCCGGCTGCGCGTCCGCCAGCGCTTACTTCTGCGCCGGCTGCGCGTCCGCGGGCGCGATCCGCCGCTGGATCGCCGCACCGGCGCCTTTGCGGAACGAACTTACGAACGACTCAAGCTGACTTTCGGGGATGGAAAGCGAAAGCTCCACGGCATTCCCGTTTGCCTGTACCTGAATGTCCTGGATCACCTGAGCCGCCGGCGCGGCCTGCGGATTGGCGCCCGCTATTCCTTTGGCCAGCCCCAGAAATGCCGCCAGCGCCGCGGCGCTCTGCGCGTCGGCCGTCAGGGCCTCGATGTCGATTTGCACGTTCGAACCCAACCGGACGCCGCCGCTGATGGTCTGCACGCCCTTCAGCAGCGGCAGTATCGCCTGCGCCGGCCCGCCCAACGCGCCGCCGGCCGGAGCAGCCGTGCCCGATGCCAGCCCGCCCGCCGGCGCTTTGCCCACGAACCAGGCGTCATCGGCCGCACTCAGCCGGCTCACCTGCGCCGCCAGCACCGGATCGATCGAACTGCTCACCGTGCCGCGATCGAGCGCGGCCTTCACCAGATTCAAATCCCCCAGCACCGCAATCGTGCCGCCGGGAAATGCCACACCCTGTTCGGTCTTTTGTGGCGGCGTCACGCCGCTGACCAGCGTCGCCCCCGCGTACGTCGAGACCGTCATGCCCGGCCTCGCCCCAAGCACCGCGGCGAGCTTCGTCGCATCGAACACGCCGCGCACCAGCACCAGCGCCGCCGGATTCGCCGGATCGCCCGCCGACGCCACCAGCACCTCGCTCACGTCCCGCGCCGGATCGAAGCCCGTGGTGGCTTCCAGCAACTGCACCCCCTGACCCGCGCCGGCCGCCTTCGACAGGATGAACTGGCCGAGCGGACTCACCTTCGCCGCCGCCGCGTTCAGGCCGGCCAGCGATCTCGCCTCCGGCATCACCAGCCCCAACAAGCCCGGGTCGGCCCCCAGCGCGGGCTGCGCGCCCGCCATGCCGAAAAGCCCTGCCAGCAGGGTAGTGCCCGTCACCATCGCTGCAATACGCATCTGAAACATCCTCATTCCGTCGTACGTTGCCTTACCCTCGGCCGTTCCACCCTCGGCCGTTCCACCCTCGGCCGTTCCACCCGCGGCCGTTCCACCCTCCGCAGTTCCACCCGCGGCGGTTCCGTTCTATCCTTTGCGATCGATCCGGAAATCGTCGAAGTAAACCGTCGTCGCCGCCCGCGTGCGCAGTCCCGTCTTTCCCGGCTTTCCAATCGCGCTGTCGAATGCGTTGAACAGCAGCCGGTTGCCAAACAGAATGCGAATGCGGTCCCCGCGGTACACCACTTTCGCCACGTACCACTGGCCCGCCCGCAGGTCGTGGCGCCCGGCCGCCGCCCCCACCACCTGCAACTGCCCGCCCAGCATTCGATAAAGCACAATGCTGCCGTCGTCCACGCTGAAGCGGAGCAAATAATAGTTCCCGGGATCCTGATACCGCCAGACCAGTCCGGCCACGCGCGAACCGGGCGGCCCGTCCTGAATCTTGAACTTCACGCTCAGATCGCCGTCGCGGCAGATCGAGTTATTGAAAATGGCGAGGCTCGGTTCCGTATCGCCCGGCGTTGTCCCCACCTGCGCCAGCACCGTGGGCCGGCTGGGCGCCGAAGGGTCGGGCCGGATCTCCCAGCGCGCCGGCGCACCGGGCCGCGCCGCCACAACGCTCCAGTTCGCCGGAGGCTGACCCGGACGTTCGTGGTCGAAGCTGACGAAATCCCCCGCCGGGCCGAAAACACTGAACACGACGAGTGCAAGCGCAACGAGTACCAAATACCAGTGTAAGGAATCCTGACGACCGGTGAATACCCGAATTAGTTACAAAACCCGGCAGCGCTACGAAACCCAGATTACGTAGACGATGTAACAGATGAGCGTCCCGATCGCCAGCGCATACAGCCCCGCCCGCACCCGCTTGTGCAGGAAGAAGATCAGCACCAGCCCCGTGAGCGAAACCAGCGTCATCAGCGCGGCCGATGCGTCAATCACGCCCGACCACACCTTGCCCGTGTCCCGGCCCTTGTGCAGATCGTTGACCACCGCCACGAAGCCCAGACGGCTTTCCAGAATCTCGTACTTGCCCGTCCCCCGGTCGATAAAACCATCGGCCGCGTACCCGGGCCCCTTGAACGAAACCTGCACCTGATCGTTGTCGACCCGGAAGTCGCTCAGCGCCGCCTTGATGCCGTGGCGGCCGCGAACCGTTCCGATGATCTCGTCCTTCTTCGCCTCCGGAGTCTTCAGCACGGACGCATCGAACGTCCCTGTATACCGCTGCGGCTTCACCTCCCCGGTGAGCGCCGCCTGATGATTCAGCGTGATCCCCGTGACCGCGAAGAACAGCAGGATGGTGAAGCTCACCATCGAAAGGTACGTATGCAGCCAGCGCGACCAGTGCGCCGTCTTCCGCTTCCACAGCGGAACGTGATGCACCGGCTCCTTCGTCTGCGGCTTATTTTGCAGCGAGCTTGTGGTAGTCAAAGGACGACGCCGCGACCTCCGTATTTGCCGGGAATTCCACCATCTTCGGCGTCCCGCTGAAGTCCATTTCCTGCTTCATCAGCTGATAGGTGCCGTGCTCGCGCGCCACTTCGAGGTACACGGTGTACTTGCCCGCCTTCACCGTCTTGCCGTCATTGTCCTTGCCGTCCCACTTCAGCGAGTACTTGCCGGGCCCGCGCGTCGCGCCCGATACGGTGCGCACAATCTCGTGCCCCTCCGCCATGGCGCGCACGCGATCGGAGCGATACCAGGACTTCATCTCCGGCAGGTAGCGATCCTCGTGATACCAGAGCGCCAGCGTCTTCACCTGGAAGCGATCGGCGTCTTCGACCCACGCCGCCACAAACGGCCGCTTGGCCTGGCCCTTCGGCTGGGCGATTTCGAAGTTCACCGTCAGTTCCATCGACGCATCCCACGCCGCGGCCGGCGGCGCCGCCGGGGCAATCCCCATGCGGGCCGTCACCGGCTTCCGGACGGCTGCGATCTGCAGCGGCGCCAGCGGCGCTTCGAGCGCGCCCCAGTTGTCGCTCTTCACCTGCTGCCCGTCTTTCTTCACCAGCAGATACGCCACGCCCGGCATCGAAGCGGCCAGCTTCGAACTCTCTTCCGGCGTCAGAATCGAAAACGCCGTGGCCAGCGCGCCCGCGTCGGCCGGGTTCGGCGCCACCACCGTCGAGCTGATGATGTTCTCCGCCGGCATGCCGGTGCGCGGATCCACAATGTGCGAATAGTGCCTGCCGCCAATCTCCACGCCGCGCCGGTAATCGCCGCTGGTCGCCACCGCCAGGTCGTGTACCAGAATGCGCGCGATCGGATCGGCATTCTCTTCCGGAGCCCGCGGATCGGCAATGTCCACCGGTTCGGCCAGCGAGCCGCGCACCGCCAGATCGCCACCGATATTCACCAGCACCGAATGCACGCCCGTCCGCATGGCCGCATTCGCCGCCCGGTCGATGATGTAGCTCTTGGTGAACGAAGCCAGCACCAGCGATGCATCGCCCGTATGCGTTGCCGTGTGAGCCGAAGCATCGAGCGTCCACTGCTTCTCGCCCGCCTTCGCGATCGCCGCCGCCAGTTCGCTCTGCTCGGGCAGCCGGTGCGCCTTCGCCGCCGCCTGCCACACGCCGATCACGCTGCCGGCCGAGGCATCGAGCGCCCCGCCGGTGCGCGCGCGCCACTGGTCGTACATCCCCAGAACGCGGAACAGATCGTCAGAGACCGGCACCGCCTTGCCGTGCGTGCGGGCCCAGCGGCTGAACTCGCTGTCCGGATCCCACGAGCTCAGAATCTTCGCCTCGCGGTTGATTTCATTCAGCGCCGCGGTCTCGGCCTTGTGCGCCTCGGCGAGCGACGGCGCCGCCACCTTCAGATCGAACGAAGTGCCGAGAACGTTCTCGTAGCTGAAATTGAAGATGCGGTCGTGCGCGCTGGCGGTGGAACTTCCGGTCGACGAACTCCCTGTGGCGGCCAAAGCCAGCGCCACGGCGCTCGCGGACACGATGGACAGTATTCTCATGCTGATTTTTCCAGTCGGTAAATTTCGTGATTCCGAAAACTGCGTCTAGCGGCCGGGCCCGCCGGGACCGGGGCCTTCGCCGCCGCGGCTGGGAGCATTCGGCGTCACTTCGTCTTCTGTGATCTGACCGTCGCCGTTCTTATCCAGCGTCTTCAGCGACGCCGCCGCATGGCTGATCTCTTCGGCGGAAATCTCGCCGTTGTGATCGGTATCGAGCGCGAGGAACGCCATATCGGGCGGCCCGCCCTTGCCGCCGCCCCGGCCTCCTGCGCCGCCGCCGAGCGCGGCCTGCCGATTCGCTTCCGCCAGCCTGGTGATCTCTTCCCGCGTCAGCACGCCATCATGATTGGCATCGCCGCGTTCGAACAGGCCCTGCAGCCGTTCGGGAACTTCGCTCTTCTGCAGCTTGCCGTCGCCGTTGGCGTCGAACATCAGCAGCGTGGTGGTGAGCTCTTCGGCGCTCGGCGGCTCGGCATCCGGCACCTTCGGGCCCTTCGCGCCTTCGCCCTTACCATCGCCGCCCCGGCCCTCGCCGCCCCGGCCACCGCCGCCGCGGGCGGGCGCCTGAATCCCCGCCTCCGCCGCGTTCAGCTTGCCGTCGCCGTCTTTATCCAGCTTGCGCAGCTGGGCCGGCGCGTTGGCGATCTCCGCCGCGGAAAGCACTCCATCCTGATTCACGTCCACGGCATTCAGAATCGGACTCCGGCGCATCACCGAAGGCGCCGCGCCTCCCGGTCCTTCCTGAGCCAGCGCGACCGACGCGGTCAGCGCAACCACCAGCATGATCTTCATGGGGATAAATATCTCCTAACTGATTAGCCTACCCCGGGCAGACCGCGCGCGCACCGTGCCAGGGCAAAAAATTTGTCAGCAATCGTAAGCCGGGCGCATCATGGAAGTAACCGGGACAACATGCAGCCAGCCAGAAGACTCCAGTTGATATTGATTTCGAGCGTCGGTGCTCTGTTCTGGCTCGCCGCCGCGCTCAGCCGGGGCGGAGTCGTCAACAACGGCACTTCCACGGCAATTCTGGCCGCGGCGTGCCTGCTGGTCCTCGTCGCAATTCTGTTTATCGCCCGCGGCTCCCGCGCCGCGCAAAAACTCCCCGCGCCGCCGGCGACGCGCAGCAAGCCGCTGCTCGTCTCCGCATTTGTACTGGGAATCGTCCTGATCGAAGTGACGCAGATCACAGCCCTGCCCCAGGCGGCGCGCGCTACCGCCGGCCTCGCGGGAGCCGCTGTTGCGATTTGGGCCATTGTGACCATGCGCCGGGCCCGCCCGGCGACTCCCTCGTCGCGGCCCCCGGCCCCGCGCGGCCCTTCATCCCCGCGCGGCCCTTCATCGCGGCGCAGGCGCTGAGCTGAGCGGACGCAGCGCCGCCGCCGGAATCTCCACCCACCAGCCCGCCTTCGGGCCCGCCTCGCTCACCTCGGCCCACCGCTCGCGCGACACGCTCACCACCAGCTCGCTGCCGAAATCCGCATCCACCAGCTGCGCCCGTTCCTTCGTGCGGACCAGATCCACGCGAATCCGGTTCTTCCCCGGGCTGTTTGCCACGCGAAGCTCTTCGGGCCGCGCGCACAGCGATATCTGATCGCCCAGAAAACATCCCGGCAAATGTGGCCCGTCGAGCTCCGTATCCAGCAATCGCACCCGGCTCGACTGCCGCCCCGGATCGAGCGCCAGCACTTCGGCCGCATAAACATTGAAACCGCCCATCAGCCGCGCCACCGCCGCCGTCCCCGGACTGCTGCGCAGTTCGGACACCGCGCCCCGGTGCACAATGCGGCCCGCTTCGTAGATCAGCATCCGGTCGGCCAGCGCGAAACACTCCTCCAGATCGTGCGTCACCAGCAGAATGGGGATCTCGAGCGACGCCCGCATCTGCTGCACCAGCTCATGGAAATCCGCCCGCAGCGCGAAGTCCAGTCCGCGCGCCGGCTCATCCAGCAGCACCGCCCGCGGGCTCGCCAGCAGCGCCCGCGCAATCGAACCCCGCTGCTTCTCGCCGCCCGACAGCTGATGCGGTAACCGGCCCGCCAGCGCCGTGAGCTTGAACCGGTCCAGCTGTTCGGCAATGCGGCGATGGCGTTCCAGCCGCGGCAAGCCCTGCGCCGCGAACGCCAGATTTTCCCGCAGCGTCATGTGCGGAAACAGCGCGTGATTCTGGAATACGTAGCCGCATGCCCGTTCCTGCGGCCGCAGATTCACCCGCGCGCCGGAGTCGAACAGAATGCGGTCATCCAGCAAAATCCGCCCCGCTTCGGCCTGCGCAAAGCCGGCGATCATGTCGAGCGTGAGCGTCTTGCCCGAGCCCGAAGGCCCGTAGAGCGCCGTCACGCCGGCCGCGGCTTCGAACTGCACGTCGAGCGTGAAAGCAGCCGAATCCTGCCCTTCCGCAAATGTTTTTCGGATCGCCGCGGTCAGCATATCGCTGTTACAGCACCGCTCCGCCGCGCCGCTGCTCCAGCCGGTTGGCGAGGAACACAATCAGCGCCGTCAGCGCCGAAATCACCAGCACCAGAATCAGCGACGTCCGCGAATCGCCCGACTCCACCGCGTCGTAGATCGCAATCGCCGCCGTCTGCGTGCGTCCCGGAATATTGCCCGCAATCATCAGCGTCGCGCCGAAATCGCCCAGCGAGCGCGCAAACGCCAGCGCCGTCGCGGCCGCAATGGGCCGTCGCGCCAGCGGCAGACTCACCCGCCAGAACAGCCGCCATTCCGATGCCCCCAGCGACCGCCCCGCCCGCTCGAACGCCCGGTCGATGTTCTCCAGCGCCGCCCGCGACGACTTCACCAGCAGCGGAATCGCATGCAGCGTCGAAGCAATCACCGCCGCCCGCCACGTAAACACCAGCGGCGCACCCGTCACCGCTTCCCACGCCCGGCCAATCACGCTGGAGCGCCCGATCAGCACCAGCAGGTAATACCCGAGCACCGTCGGCGGCAGCGCCAGCGGCAGCGCCGTCAGCGCATCCAGCACTTCCTTGCCGCGGAACGATTTATTCGCCAGCAGCCACGCCAGCCATACGCCGATCACCAGCGAGACGGCAGTGGCGCCGGCGGCAACTTCGAGACTCAGACGCAGCGGAAACCAGTCGATGGACACGGTCGGTTTTCCATTGTGGCATACCGGAGCGGCGAACCCGCGCTAAGATTGCCTTTTGCCATGATTCATTTCCACGCACCGATCCTGACTGCGCCCGACGGCAGCATCGTCGGAGTTATCGAGGAAGGCCCCTCGCCCGGGCTGCACTCGCCGGATGCCGCGCGCCTCGAACCCGGCGATGCCCTGCCCGAATCCCCCGGCAACTACATCCTCGATCACACGCTGTCGCAGTGCGACGCCATCGCGCGCGCCCACGCCGTATCGCGCCTCACGCAACTGCGCCGCGCCGGCGCCGCCATCGTGCTGCTCTCTCACGATGAGCCGCTGCTCGAAAGCTGCGCCGATGAAATCTGGTGGCTGCGCGACGGCGAACTCATCGCGCAGGGCGATCCGGCCAGCGTGCTCGCGGCCTACCGTTCGCACGTCGCCGCGTCGCTGGTTGCGCTGGGCAGGGCTGCTGCCGCAACCGGCCATGCGCCGCAGCTTTCGCCCGCCATGCGCAAGGGCGACGGACGCGCGGCACTCGAAGCGATCGAACTGCTCGGCGAAGGCGATCAGCCGTCCCTCGTCTGGCAGAGCGGCGCGGCAGCCGCCATCCGCGTCACCGTGCGCTTCGCCGCGGCCGTTGAAAATCCCGTGGTCGGAATCATGATCCGCACCCGCATCGGCCTCAATGTTTACGGCACCAACACCGAACTCGAACACGTGAAACTCGGCCCCGTCCAGGCGGGCCGGCGCGTGCGCATCACCTACCGGTTCCACTGCGACCTCTGCCCCGGCGAGTACACCGTTACCGCCGCCTCGCACGATCCCGACGGCGTCTGGCACGACTGGCTGGAGGACGCCGTCGCCTTCTCCGTCGCCGACGCGCGCTACACCGCCGGCGTGGCCAATCTGCGCGCGAAGGTCGACGCGGAAACCCCGCTACAATAACCGCAAATGGCAGTCCCGGGCTCGGCCGCCGAACTACAGCCCCCGCAATTCGTGTGCGAAAGCTGCGGCGCACTCTTCCATCACGTGCCCGATCGCTGCGGCATCTGCCAGGGCAGCGTGATTCCCCGCCCCGGCGCCACCACCGACGCGCCGCTTGACCGCCGTCGCCGCCGCATTCTCATCACCTCGCTCGCGCTCTGGACGCTCGTGCTCGTCCTCGCCGTCGCCCGCGTCGCTTTCTATGACCCCGCGCAGGGGCGCGCCGGTCGCATCGTCTATCCCAGTGAAGCCATGCTCGAAAGCGTGCGCCACGGCGAACCACAGGATGCCGCGGCAATCGTGCGCACGTTTCGTCTGAGCAGGCGGGACCGGATCGAACGGGTCGCCGGACCGGCCGCCGCGAATCCGGACGACGTCTGGATTCACATCAAGAGCGGCCCGCACGCGGGACGAACCGGCGTAATCAGCTGGTAAACGCCGGAGGGCAGGCTTTCTTTGTATCGAAAGCCTGCCCTCTGGAAACGAATCGGAATTAGAGAGGCGCCAACTGCGCCCCACCGTTGTCGAAAACGTTGTCGGAAGCCGGTGCCTACGCCCCGTCTTTGTCTGAAGCCGGTGCCTACGCCCCGTCTTTGTCGGAAGCCGGTGCCTACGCCCCGTCTTTGTCTGAAGCCGGTGCCTACGCCCCGTCTTTGTCTGAAGCCGGTGCCTACGCCCCGTCTTTGTCTGAAGCCGGTGCCTACGCCCCGTCTTCGGCCGCACCCGACTTCGGGCGCTCTGTAATGCTGGCGCCGGCAAAGTCGCGGTTCATCCGCGCGATCACTTCAATCGAGATGCCCTTCGGACACACCGCTTCGCACTCGCCGATGTTGCCGCAATGGCCGAAGCCCTCGCCGTTCATCTGACGCACCATGCGCAGCGCGCGAATCTCCCGCTCCGGCTGGCCCTGCGGCATCAGACCGAGATGCGTGATCTTCGCGCCGGTAAACAGCGACGCCGAAGCATTCGGACAGGCCGCCACGCACGCGCCGCAGCCGATACAGGCCGCCGCATCCATGGCCCGGTCCGCTTCCGGCTTCGGAATCAGCAGAGCGTTGGCGTCCTGCGGGCTCCCCGCCGGAACCGAGCAGTAGCCGCCCGCCGCAATAATGCGGTCGAACGAGGCGCGGTCCACCATCAGGTCCTTCAGCACCGGGAACGCGCTGGCGCGCCACGGCTCGAGGTACAGCTCTTCGCCGTCCTTGAAGTGCCGCAGCGTCAGCTGGCAGACCGTCGTGCGGGCCAGCGGACCGTGCGCAATGCCGTTGATCATAAAGCCGCACGAGCCGCAGATGCCTTCGCGGCAATCGTGCTCGAAGACCACCGGCTCGGTGCCCTGCGTAATCAGTTCTTCGTTCAGCACGTCCAGCGCTTCCAGCATGGACATGTCCGGATTCATATTGGCGGATTCGTACCGCACCATCTTGCCGGGAGCGGAAGCCGTGGCTTGCCGCCAGATGTGAAACACGAGGCGCATTACTTGTAGCTCCTTTGCGACGGATGCACGTAGTGGAACTCAAGCGGTTCCTTGTGGAGTTCAGGGGTCTGATTGTCGCCCTTGTACTCCCATGCCGAGGCGTGTGAGAAATTCGCGTCGTCGCGCATCGCTTCGCCGTCCGGAGTCTGAGATTCTTCGCGGAAGTGACCGCCGCACGATTCGTTGCGCGTCAGCGCGTCGCGGCACATCAGTTCGCCCAGTTCGAAGAAGTCCGCCACGCGCCCGGCCTTTTCGAGCGACTGGTTGATCTCTTCGTTCTTACCGAGCACCTTCACGTCCTTCCAGAATTCCTGGCGCAGGCTCTGGATGCGGCTGATCGCCTTCTCGAGGCCGGGCGCCGTGCGGGCCATGCCGCATTCGTCCCACATGATCTTGCCGAGTTCGCGGTGGAACGAATCCACCGTCCGCTTGCCGTTGATGCCAAGCAGCTGTTTGGTGCGGTCCTGAATGCCGGCGCGGGCTGCCTGAACTTCCGGCGCCGAATCGCTGACTTTGTCGATCTTCGCGCTGGCCAGGTAGTTGCCCAGCGTGTAGGGAATGATGAAGTAGCCGTCCGAAAGCCCCTGCATCAGCGCGCTCGCGCCGAGCCGGTTGGCGCCGTGATCGGAGAAGTTCGCTTCGCCGATGACGAACAGGCCGGGGATCGTCGACTGCAGGTTGTAGTCCACCCACAGGCCGCCCATCGTGTAGTGGATGGCCGGGTAGATGCGCATCGGAACCTTGTAGGGGTTCTCATCGGTGATGCGCTCATACATTTCGAACAGATTGCCGTAGCGTTCGCGAATCTTGTCTTCGCCGAGGCGGCTGATCGCGGCGCCGAAATCGAGATAAACGCCGAGCGCCGTTTCGCCCACGCCGCGGCCTTCGTCGCAGACCGCTTTCGCGTTGCGCGATGCCACGTCGCGCGGCACCAGGTTGCCGAAGCTCGGGTAGCGGCGTTCCAGATAATAGTCGCGTTCGTTTTCCGGAATCTGTTCCGGAGAACGCTTGTCGCCCTTCTTCAGCGGTACCCAGATGCGGCCGTCGTTGCGGAGCGATTCGCTCATCAGCGTCAGCTTCGACTGGTAATCGCCCGACACCGGAATGCAGGTCGGATGGATCTGCGTGAAGCAGGGATTGCCGAACGCCGCGCCGCGCTTGTAGGCGCGCCAGATCGCCGTGCAGTTGGAACCCTTCGCGTTCGTCGAAAGGTAGTAAACGTTGCCGTAGCCGCCGGTGCCCAGAATCACGGCGTCGGCAATGTGAGTTTCAATCGCGCCGGTGACCATGTTGCGCGTCACGATGCCGCGTGCCTTGCCGTCGATGACGATCAGGTCGAGCATCTCGGTGCGCGGGAACATCTTCACGCGGCCGGCGTCAATCTGCCGTTCCAGCGCCTGATAGGCGCCGAGCAGCAGCTGCTGCCCCGTCTGTCCCCGCGCGTAGAAAGTACGCGAAACCTGCGCGCCGCCGAAGCTGCGGTTGGCCAGCGTCCCGCCGTATTCGCGGGCGAACGGAACGCCCTGCGCCACGGCCTGATCGATGATGTTGACGCTGTTCTGCGCGAGCCGGTAAACGTTGTACTCGCGGGCGCGGAAGTCGCCGCCCTTCACGGTGTCATAGAAGAGGCGGTAGATGCTGTCGCCGTCGTTCTGATAATTCTTCGCCGCGTTGATGCCGCCCTGCGCCGCAATGGAGTGCGCGCGCCGGGGCGAATCCTGGAAGCAGAAGCATTTGACGTTGTAGCCGAGTTCGCCCAGCGTTGCGGCGGCCGAACCGCCGGCGAGGCCGGAACCCACTACGATCACTTCATACTTGCGCTTGTTCGCCGGGTTGACCAGCTTGTTTTCGAACCGCGTGCGGTCCCACGCCGTTTCAATCGGACCGCCGGGAATCTTGGAATCCAGTTTCATGTCAGTCTCAGGAGGCCTACGAAACCACGCCGGCCATCACGGCCACGGGGATGGAAGAGAAACCGAGGAAAATCAGACCGGCAATCAGAGACGCCGCCAGTTTGATCTTCGGGGTGTACGCCGGATGATTCACACCCAGCGTCTGCAGGAAGCTCGCGAGGCCGTGCCGCAGATGCAGGCAAAGCAGGCCCATCGCGATCACATAAGCGAGCGCCACCGGAATCACTTTGAACCCGGCGACGACGTTGCCATACGGATCGCCGGCATCGTAAGGAGTGCCGCCGACGCCGATGGTGAAGTGCAGCAGATGGTAAACGATGAAAGCGGCAACAATCGGGCCGCTCATATACATGGTGCGCGAGGCGTAGCTCGATGTCTGCGCCGTGTACTTCTGATACGCCACCGGACGCGCCGAACTCCTGCGCGCCGCCAGCTGGATCGTGCTCCAGATGTGAAGCGCGACCGAAACCAGAAGCGCCGCGCGCGTGCCCCAGAGCAGCACGTGGAGCTTCTTCAGCCCCTCGGCGTAGCCGTTAAAGGTATCGCGTCCGATGAAGATCTGGAGGTTGCCCAGCAGATGCCCCACGATGAAGCCAGCCAGCACCACGCCGGTGACTGCCATGACCGCTTTCTTGCCGTTGGTAGTTTTCCAGAAACACAGGTCGGTGGCGCCTGCGATTCCTGCTGCGGATGTACTCATTGTCTTTTAAGGAGAGGCCCGGATGCAAAGCGAATCCGCCGTACCGCCGAACCAACAAAACAGGGTATCATGGCCGCTTTCGGGAAACGGTCCGCGCCGCCATCGGTTTCGCCGCGGGCGAGGGCAGCGCGCGGAAGTCGCGATGGAAAACGGCGCCCCGACAGGAGACAATAGGCAGGTGAGCTTCCTCGACAATCTGGAGAACAACCTCAAGGCGCTCGAAGGCCGCGAGGAAGGCGGGCTCGACGCCGCCAGCCGGCGTGAGGATGACCGCAGACGCGCCCTCGCCGTCGCGCCGTGGGCGGAGAAGCTGAAGACGCTGCCGTGGGCGCGCAACATGATGCAGCAGGCCACGCGCGCCGGCTTCAGCCGTCGCATCCGCGTCGGGATGGTGTGGCTCGGCACCACGCTGCGCTTTGAAGCGCGCGACCAGCGGCTCGATCTGCAGCCGCAGCCCGATGGCGTCGTGGCGGTGTTCCTGCGCGGCCGCGAAGAACTGGGCCGCCGGCCGGTGGATCTGGAGGCCGACCCGCAGCCGCTCGTGGAGGAATGGATGGCGAAGATCGACGCGCAGAAGGCGCTCGACGATGCGGCCGCCGCGGCCAATGCCGAGCAACTCGGCAGCGAAGCGGGCGACGAAGAAGAAGCGTGAGCCGGAAGCCTTGAGCGAAGCCGCCGAAACTCTTTCCTTCGAAGCCGAACTGGAGCGGATGCTGCCGCCCGATCTGCCACATCGCGCCGACGTGGTGGCGCAGGCGGCGCGGCATCTGGAGCTGGTGGTCGAAGTCAACCGCCATCTCAATCTCACTCGCGTGACCGAACCGCACGAAGCAGCGGTGAAGCACGTGCTCGATTCGGTCATCCCGTGGCGTCTGTTCCAGGGCGCGCGGCACATCATCGATGCCGGCACGGGACCTGGCTTTCCGGGCATTCCGCTGGCGCTGGTGTTTCCCGGCACGCGCTTCACGCTGGCCGATTCGACGGGCAAGAAGGCGCGCTTCGTTGAGTCCGTCGTGGAGCAGCTTGCGCTGAAGAACGTGCAGGTGGAACCGCGGCGCGCCGAAGAACTGACGCGGGCCGGCAGCTTCGATCTGATCACCGCACGCGCCATGGCGCCGCTCGAAAAGGCGCTCGACCTGTTCGGCCCGGCGCTGAAGCGTGGCACGCGGGCGCTCTTTTACAAAGGCCCCGATGCGGAGCGCGAGATCGAAGAAGCGGCCCGGCAGGCGCAAAAGTACGGCGTGCAGTTGCGGGTCGCAATGCGCTACGAACTGCCCGAGGGCTTCGGCACAAGAACGATCGTGGAAGTCACGCGCGCGCCGCGCTGAACCGCGCGGCTACTGCGAGACGCCGGCGGAAGCCTTTTCCGGGCGCGCCTTTTCGTTGCGCGCCGTCTGGCGCAGCGCTTCAAAGTGGCTGAGCGACTGCGAGTACTGCGACACGCCGCGGTACAGCGCTTCGGCAACCTTCTGCCGGTACTCGGGCTTGCCAAGATTCGACTCGTCCTTCGGGTTGCTGAGGAAGCCGATCTCGGCCAGCACGGACGGCATAGAAGCCCCGATCAGCACGACGAACGGCGCCTTCTTTACGCCGCGGTTGTGAGCGTCCGGATTGGAGCGCGCGGCCTGCGTCTGGATGGCGCTCTGTATCGTCTCGGCGAAGGTGTGCGACTCCTCGATCTTTTCGTTCAGAGTGATGGTCTGCACCAGATCTTTCAGCTCGCCGACCGATTTCTCCGAGCCGGCGTTCTCGCGCGCGGCTACATCGAGCGCCGAGGGCGTGCTCGTGAAGTTGAGATAGAACGTCTCGGTGCCGCCGACCTGGGGGGCGGGCGACGAGTTGGCGTGGATCGAAAGGAACAGATCCGCGTGGTACTGGTTGGCGATGGCGGTGCGCTCGTGGAGCGGAATGAAGGTGTCGTCCGAGCGAGTGAGGACGACCTCGACGCCCATCTTCTCCTGCAGCAGCTTCGAGACGCGAAGCGCGACGTCGAGCACGACGTCCTTCTCGAGGATTCCTTTGGGACCGATGGTGCCGTCGTCGTGACCGCCGTGGCCGGCGTCGATCACGATGCGGTTGACCTTGAGGCCGAGCGCGCGGGTGAGCGACTTCGAGGCGTTCTCCGAAGCGACCAGCGACGCCGAGGTGCTGGCGGGCAGGCGCGACGCGGGCAACACTTTGGCGGCGACCGGCGCTGCTGCCGGCGCTGCTGTTGACGCGGCGACGACGGGCGCGGGCGGTGGCGGTTTGGGCGGACGGACGGCGATGAGCGCCATCGTGTCGGGGATGCGGTAGCCGGACAGCGGCAGCAGCGTAGCGAGCAGCGGCGGAACGGACAGCCATACAATTTCACGCTGGCGCACGGCGGGCGGC
>Ga0214192_1000043_pt1 | contig 71957 bp, 67 predicted proteins | sample TroBogEpilimnion_44_FD_153030 | JGI IMG/M metagenome (GOLD analysis project Ga0214192, IMG submission 153030) | Freshwater microbial communities from Trout Bog Lake, WI - 29JUL2008 epilimnion | ecosystem: Environmental > Aquatic > Freshwater > Lake > Epilimnion/Euphotic zone | place: Trout Bog... | reverse complement strand
GTAGGCCGTCCGAGCACATGAGCAGGACATCGTCCGGCTGCACCTGTCGGTCGGTCACCTCCGCGCTGACGAACATATCGTTGCCGAGCGAACGGCTCAGAAGGTGGCGTGTGCTGGCTTCCTTTGCTTCCTGTTCCGACAGGATGCCGAGCCGCACCTGTTCGGCAACCACGGTGTGGTCGCGTGTGATCTGTGATGCGAGGCCGTGACGAATCAGATAACAGCGGGAATCGCCGACGTGCGAGACAACCACGCGGTCGTAGCGGAGCGCGCAGGAGACCAGCGTCGTTCCCATCCGCGAGCCGCCGGGGCTGGAGGCCCGTCCCAGTTCATAAATTGTGATGTTGGCACTCTGGACGAGGCGCGGCATGAGCACGGTGTGCGCTTCTCCGCGCGGGGCGGCGCGAAATCCTGCCAGCAGCGTGGTAATCGCGGTTTCGGAGGCAACCTCGCCCTTCTCTTCGCCGCCCATCCCGTCAGCCACGGCAAAAAGCCAGCCGTGCGTCCGGCTTTCGGCGTCACCCGAAGGCAGGAAGTGCCCCATGAAATCTTCGTTGTGGTCGCGTACGCGGCCAACGTCGGTATGTTCGGCGAATTCGAGTTCCAGCATGAGATCTGCGACGAGGAAGGGGGTGCTGGTTACAGCGTACCGGATGCCTCGCGTATGCGTTTCGCAATAAAGAGGCACCGCTCAAAAAGACGCTGGTCCGGACCCCAGAGAGTCCGGACCAGCGGATTTTCAGCGAACAGCTTGCGGCCGGTTACGCGCTGGCGCGGCCGGTAACGAGCGTCGTCCTCCCTGTCTTCTTACTCGAAGTCACGAAGTAGATGCCGCCGTAGATGCCCCACACCGCCGCGATGCCCAGCGCCAGCAGCGGTTCCATCTTGGTGCCGTATCCCATGAACGGTCCAATCAGATAGAAGGCCATGCAGGCGAGGTTGGCGAGCAGACCGAACAACGGAATGAACAGGTGCTTCACCGGGCTGAAGTTCGGGTGACCGTGGAAGCCCACCATGCAGATGATGCAGCTCAGCATGTAGAGCAGGAAGGTTCCGAAATTCGACGCAAGCGTCATGGTCAGGAGCGTATTGGGCAGCGCCGCCATGCCGTCGTGCGAGGTGTAGCCGAAGCTCGAAAGCAGACCCTGGGGCAGAGCCTTGATCGCCTCGTTGGTGGGTGCGCCGCCGTCACCGAACAGAACCGAGACGGAGATGCAGCCGACAACCGCCGAGATCACGGCCAGCGTCCAGATCGCCTTGTGAGGCGTCAGCGTATCCGAGTGCAGCAGACCGAAGTGCTCCGGCACTTCCTGATCCTTGCCCATCGCGTAGGTCACGCGGGCCGCGGTGTTCATGCAGGAAAGCGTGGTGCCGATCAGCGCAAGAACCACCGTCGCCGCTTCCACCAGCATGAAGATGCGTCCGCCGCCCTGGCCGAAGAACGCGTTGCCGATGATCACCATCATGTCGCCGATTGGCGCCGATGAACTGCTGGCGTTCTGCATCGTGTAACCGCTGTTCAGGAAGTACCCCGCCGCGAAATACTCTATGAAGTAACAGAAGGCGCCCTGAATGACCAGCGAGCCGATGACGGCGATCGGAATATCGCGCTTCGGATTCTTGGCTTCGCCGCCCATCGAGGTCACGGATTCAAAACCGACCAGAATCAGAATCGCAACTGTTGCCTGAATAAACGCCCAGGCGAAGTTGTGGACGCCGACAACCGACGCGCCGTCCTTGTGGGTCAGGAAGTTGCCCTTGTCGTCCTTTTCCGGATATTCGACCATGAACGGGACCGGCTTGCCGGCCGAGTCGAGCACCGGCTTGGGAACACCGGCGGCGTCGCGGATGATGTTGTCCGTGGTCTGTCCGTTGGCCGTGACCTTTTCGGTCTGGAACACATAGGTGTAAGCGTCGCCGGAGGTCGAATCGAACTGCCAGCCCGGCGTTCCGGTCGGGTGGTTGGTCCGGTAGCTGTACGCCAGCACCGCGAACACCAGCAGGGCCGAAATCTGGATGACGTTGATGGCGATGTTAATCGACGTGGAGCCGTTCACGCCACGGTTGGCGAGCCAGGCCACGGCGAATGAGAAGACCACCGCGACGATCATCATGAACACCGGACCGGGGTTGGAGGCGCTCATGAAGCCCGGCCATAGCGTGCCCGTGAGATACCCGATCACCACGCCCGTGACACCCACCATCACGCCCGGATAAACCCAGTAGTAAAGGTGCGAGCCCCAGCCGACGATGAACTTCGAGAGGCGCGCATACTTCCATGCTTTTTCGTGGTTCAGAAACGATTGTTCAGCAAAGTAATAGGAACTTCCGGTGCCGGGATAGAGTTTGGCCAGCTCGGCGTAGCAGACTGCGGTCGCAAGGCACAGCAGAAGCGCGACGAGGATACCCATCCACATGGCCGGGCCGGTCGCGCCAGTTGCGCACTGGATCTGGAAAGTTAACCACAGGAACGCGCCGGGGGCGATGAGCGCCATGGCGTTCATGGTCAGGCCTGTTAGGCCTAGTGTAGCTTTCATCTCGGGAGCTGTATTTGCCATAAGTTTTCCTTATTTTGTCAGTCTTCAGATTTCATGATTCACGCATGAGCGGATCGCAACGAAGCCGTGTTTCTATACTGCCTTTTTGCTATGCCTCAAGGGAAACTCATATTTCTTATTGCGGAGATAGACCTTTTGGATGCTGTGTGGATGATTTCCTACAAGTCTTGTGCTCTCCGCCAGATAGCGGAATCGCGCGAAGCCGGCCCGAGGCGCCTTATGCCGCAATTTATTCGTACGTAATTGTGATAACTTGGGCTAACGGCCGTCAGGCCCCCGAATTCATTCCATGAAAACAGCAGGGTTTCTTTTACTTGTCACCGGCTGGATGCTGGTCCTTTCCGCTCTGATATTGCTGTCCGGCGGTGGCGCGGGTGCCGGGAATTCGGCCTCCGGCGTGGCGCGGGCGGCCTTTCTTACAGCGGGTCTGGGCGTCGAAATACTGGGATTGGTACTGGTGGGGCGCTCTCATCTGATGCCGCGGAAGGAACGGTCGTAAATTATGCCGCCCGTGCAGCTTTCCGAGCTTCAGACCGCGCTTTGCATCGTATTTTTGCTGGTCGCTCCGCTGGCTTTGGCCGGCATTGCGCTCATGAGCACCGGCCTCGGACGCTCCCGCAACGCTGCCCATTCCATGCTGGCGGCGCTGTGCGTGATCGCCGTCGCTGCCTGCACGTACTTTTTCATTGGCACGGCTCTCCAGGGCAGCGGCGACCGTGCCGGGTTCGTGATCTGGCTCGGCGGAAAGCCGTGGAGCGTGGCGGGCAAAGGCCACTTTATGCTGATGGGTCTGCCGCTGAATGCCGCGCCGGCGGTTCTGGTGGCGTGGCTCGGAATCCTCAGCGCCGCGCTGGCCGGCCTGATTCCGCTGGGCAGCGGGGCGGACCGCTGGCGCCTGCCCGCCATCTGCGCGTCGACGGCGCTGCTCTCCGGCATCACGTTTCCGTTGTTCGCGCACTGGAGCTGGGGCGGCGGCTGGCTCGCCCAGCTCGGTGCGAACTACGGCCTCGGCATCGGGTATCTGGATGCGGGCGGTGCCGGTGCCATCCACGTTCTCGGCGGCTTCACGGCGCTTTCGCTCACCTGGCTGCTGGGCGCGCGGCGCGGCAAGTACACCTCCGATGGAATGCCGATGGCGATCCCGGGCCACAACGCCGTCTTCGTGCTGTTCGGCGCGCTGCTGGCACTGGTGGGCTGGCTGGGTTTGAACGGGGCCGGCGCCATGCTGTTTGCGGGCGTTGAACCGGCCCGCCTTCCGCTGGTCGCTCTCAACACGCTGCTTTGCGCCGCGGGCGCCGCGTGGGCGGCCGCCCTCACCACACGCATCCGCTACACCAAGCCGGACGCGTCGCTCACCGCGAACGGCTGGACCGGGGGCCTCGCCGCTTCCAGCGCCTGTTGTGCGTTCATTGCTCCGGCCGCCGCGCTGATCGTGGGCTTTGTCGCCGGAGCGCTGGTGGCATTTTCGGTGGAACTACTCGATCTGCGGTTGGATGTGGACGACCCCGGCGGTTCGGTGTCGGTTCACGCGCTGGGCGGAGTGTGGGGCCTGCTGGCGGTCGGCCTCTTCGGCCGCATGGAGGCAGGCGGCCCCGGGCAGTTGCTGGCCCAGGTGGTCGGAATCGCCACATTGCTGGGATTCATTCTGCCCGTCACGTGGGGCCTGAACTGGCTGCTCAACCGGGCGGTGCCTGGCCGCGTTTCGGCCGAAGGCGAGCACCAGGGGATGGACCTGTACGAACTCGGCGCGGGTGCTTATCCGGAATTCGTCACCCACGCCGACGAATTCATGCGCTGAAGCTTCGCCCGGTCAGCCCACAAACCCCAGGTTCGTCACCGGGAAGTTGCCCAGGTACGGGAACACGGTGGTGAGATTTGCCTGGCTGATGCCGAACCACTGGCCCATGGTTGCCGCATACTGTTCCACCGCGGTGGTCGGTACCAGCGTGCCGCGCGTGTTGGCGTCGTCCGGCCCGCCCAGCGCGAGGGACGGGAACTGGCCGTAGAATTTGCCGCCGGCCACCGGTCCGCCCGCCGCCTGCGCGGTGCCAATCACAAAATGATGGCTTCCCCAGGCGTGATCCGTGCCCGCGTTGCCGTTCGGCTGCAGCGTGCGGCCGAATTCGGAAGTCGTAAACGTGACCGTGTTCTGGTCCGTGCCCACTTCCTGCAGCGCCTGGTAGAAAGCGCCGACAGCCTGGCTCAGCTGCTGCAGCAGCGGATCCTGCGTGCCGAGCTGTGCGCCGTGCGTGTCGAAGCCACCGAGCTGACAGAAGAAGATCTGCCGCCCGATCCCGAGCGCCCCGCGGACCTTCATGATCCTCGCCACCGTCTGCAGTTGCGATCCGATCAGCGTGGCGGGAAACACCGTATTCACCTTTGCCGTCGCCAGCGCGTTGTTCAGTGCCGTGGAAAAGCCCACCCCTCGATTGAAGGTGGCGTTGGCCGCCTGCACCAGTTTGAGTCCGTTGTCGAACGTCATCAGCTGTTGCACGGCAGCGAGGCGGGACGGCGTGTTGGCGCCCACCAGCAGCGAAGCTCCGCCCACCGGCACCGTCGCCGCGTACGTCTGGGCCCCCGTGCAGAAGATGCCGCAGCCGCCGGTCGAGGTGATGGGCGAAAATGACGCGCCGGAATTGAACTGGCTCTGCAGGCTGTCTTCCACGCGCCCGCCCCAGCCGGTCGAAGCGGTTCCGTTGGGAATTGCGGTCTGCCACTGGTTCGACTGGTCGGAATGGGAGAACAACTGCGACGGCAGCAGTGCCTGGTTGTTGCTCTGGTAGATCGCCTTCGTGGTGGGCTGCACCAGCATCCCCACATTGGCCACAATGGCGGCGTTCCCGTTGTTGTACAGCGCCGCGATTTCCGGCATCAGCGGATGCAGTCCGTACACGTCGTTCCCGTTGTGAATCTGTCGCAGACCAGCCTGGGCCTGCGCCAGACCCTGCCGCGCCTGCTGGTAGAGGCTGTAGTTCTGCTGCGCGGTGGCAATCGGGATGACCATATTGTGGCCGTCGTTGCCGCCCGCGAGGTTAATACAGACCAGCGCCTGGTACGGCCCGCCGCTCCCCGCGAATGCATTCATCTCACCGAACTTGCCCAGCGCCCCGAGCGCGCCCGCCGCACCCACCGACCGGAGCGCAACTTTCATGAAATCCCGTCTGGTTCGAATCAACATTTTCCGTATCCTCCCGTCTTCGTGTCTGCTGTGTTCCTAGTGCCAGACGTTGTAATAACTGGACGTCAAAATGAGATAGATGCCCGTTTGCACCCGGTGAAGATTGCCGTTGGTATCGGCAGTCACCGCGCTCACGATCGTCTGCTTCATCGCGGCCGGCATGGTGCCGTGCGTGAGCGTCAGATCGAGCGCATCCACCAGCGTTGCCGGCACGGCCGCGAGCGGCAGCCACGCCGTCAGATCCACCGTCGTTCCCGGCCCGTTGCTCTGGACCGGGTTGGAGTACTGGCTGAAGAAGTTTCCGATCAGGTTCTCGCGCAGAATTGCCGCGTTCGGATTGTCGATCTGGAACTCCGGCCCTTTCAGTCCGCCGGTGCCGGCTACCACGTAGCCCGGCGAATAGTAGTTGAATACGCTCGCCGGATTGTAGATGTCCTGCCCCAGACTGGCCAGGTCGTTTGCGAAGTAGTTGGCGGGCGTCATGGTTCCGCCGAAGGCGCGTACGAAGGCCGGGATGAAGAGCGCCGGCTCCTGCAGATGGCCGTCAGTCGCCTGATCGGCGCCGCCCGCATCGTTCGCGCGCGCCTCGGCGTCGAGCAGAATCGCGGTGATCACCGTCTTCATATCGCCGCTGCTCTGGGTAAACGCGGTCGCCACGCGCTGCACATACGCGGGACTCGGATTGCTCTTCACCAGATGCTGAATCAGCTGCTTCGAAATAAACGGCGCCGCGTTGGGGTGGCTCGCCAGATTGTCGAGCGCGCCGTTCAGATCGGCCTGCGGCGAAAGATTGGCCGGCGCCACGTAGCCGTTCAGCAGTGTCTTGAAGCCGGTATCGTGCTGGGCCGGATATGGAACCATGGGGCCCGCCGAATTGATGTACGCGCCCCAGACCGGCTGGCCGCCGGCGACCTTCGGCGCATACGTCCAGCCCGTAAAGACCCGCGCCAGCTCGGTCACATTGGACTGTCCGTAGGTCGGCACCGGACCGTTCGCGCCCTGCTGCACCGAACCATCCGGATTCAGCATGACGGTGCCGATGCTGAACAGCTGCATGATCTCGCGTGCGTAGTTCTCATTGGCCGCCGTCCCCGCCGCCGGATTGGCCTTGGCGTTGTTGGCCATGTCGAGGTATTCGCCCATGCCCGGGCTGAGCGTGACGTCGCCGAGGATCTGCCGGTAGCTGGTAAACGCGTCGTTGAGCAGCATCTGCTCATACGGAATCATGTCGCCGTTCCAGATAATTTTGGTAATCGAGATGACGAAGATCTGGCTGAGCGCGAACGCGACCTTCTGGCGCAACTGGTCGGCATTGTTCACCGCGTTGGTCAGAAACACATTCGGCATTCCACCCTGCGAGGAGCCCGCCAGCGAATTGAAGTTGGAGATGACGCCCATGCCGAACTGTTCGTTCAGCCACGCCTGAAAACCGATCGCCTGAACATGCGCCGCGTCCGCCGGAGTAGCGCCAAAAGCCGCCTGTTCAAGGAAGCGCCGCGCGGCCGCGGGCGAAACCTGCGGATTTGCTGCACCGACCTGCACCACCAGCGGCTGCGACGTCAGCGCACCGTTCGCTACCGTGACGTTGGCCGCGCCCGGCGTTCCCGCAAAGCCCGTTACGGTCAGCTGCGTCGGAGTCCGGGCGGTGATCGACATGGCGGAACTGCCGAGCTGCGCCGTTGTGGCCGTAGTGAAACCGGTGCCCGTGATCGTCGTCGAAAAGACACCCAGCGGCAGCGGCGATAAGCCGATCGATTGAATCGATGGCGGCACGTTGCTGAGCAGCGTCACCGTAGCGGTACCCTTGCCCCCGGCACCCGTGGCGGTCACGGTGTCGCTCCCGGAAGCGGGCATCGTCGAAGGCGCCGTGTAGACGCCGGCCGTCGTAATCGTGCCGGAAACCGCGCTCCAGCCGGTGGCGTTACTCGCTGTGAACGTCTGCGAAGCGCCCAGCAGCAAAGTTACGGTGGACGGCGCCACGACAGGGGCGCCGGGTGTTGGTGTTGGTGTTGGTGTCGGAGTCGGTGTCGGAGTTGGCGTCGGCGTGCCGCTGACCTTTCCCGTAACCGCTACCGTCAGCACGTTGCTGTGCGACGACCCCGGGTTGGTGACGTAAAACGTGGTGCTCGTCGTTGTGGGTGCATGGTACGTCGTGGCCGTAATCGATGTCGGCGTGACCGATGTGGTCGAAAGCTGCACCGCGCCGTCCATAATCACAGCGCCCGTCTGGAATCCGGTGCCGGTGATCGTGAGCGCCACCGTTCCCGCCGGCAGCGGATTGGGCGATACCGAAGTGATCTGCGGTCCCGGCGCGAGCAGGTAAATCCAGGTCATGCCGCGCACGGCGGTGTTGGTCTGCGACGTGGCCGTAATCGTGATCTGGCCGGAGGACGGCATCTTCGCCGGAGCCGTGTACAGGCCGCCCGTGCTGATGGTTCCGTAAGTGGAGTTCCCGCCCGTAACGTTGTTGACCGCCCATGTGACCGCGGTGTTCGTGAGGCCGGTTACGGTGGCGGTGAATTGCTGCGTGCCGCCCAGAGAGGCTGTCACGTAACCCGTAGGCGCGACGGCGATGGATGTTGCCGGCGCCGGCGTCGTGGTGGTCTCCGCAAAGGCGGGCCCGACCACCAGCGCGGTGGCGGCGACGATCGCCGCACACGTGGGGAATAGTCTCATGAATCAGCGTCCTCCAGTGACGTACACAATGCGTAAAACCAACCGGTTCCCGGTATCAGATCGACAGCAGACCCTATATATATGCCCCGAACACACAGGCTATTGTAAGTTCCCACGCAGGAATTGCGTTATACAACAAACAGCTATTAGGTGACGAAGCACACGGAAGTATTGCAGGAGGGATGGGGATTTATTTTTCTGCCGGAAGACGCGCTCGGCTAAACTGGAACTGTCTCCCCGCGGCGGAATGGCGGAACTGGCAGACGCACCAGACTCAAAATCTGGCGTAGTTCACTCTACGTGTGGGTTCGACCCCCACTTCCGCCACCAATTACATAATCGATCTGCCAAACCCGGCCGAACGTGACGGAAGCCGCCGGTTACTTCGACACAATGAAGTTCGTGGCGCGCATCGCAGCACCGCTGCTCGCGGCCATCCGTTTCAACGACGTGACAGTGCCGCCCGCCGTCGTGCATAAAATGCAATGCCGACCAGCCCGCCGCCAAAAAGCAGCAGCGTTCCCGGCTCCGGCGTTGCCGCCACAGTCACCACCAGATCCTGAAAATCGTTATCCGTAGGATAAGGAGTATCGGACAACCCGACGTAAGCCACCGGACCGGACGCACCGTTTGCCGTCGTCCCCGTCCCGATCTGATCGATGTATGCGCCGACTGCGTCGTTGCTGCTGCCGTTCAGCAGCAGACTCCCGCTATTGGGATTAAAGGTGCCAAACGTGAGGCCGAAGGGAACGGCACCGGCACTCAGCGCGACGGTGAATTCGGCGCCCGCGATCGTGGCGGCCCCGCCGCACGCCGCATCTGCCTGCGCGCAGAAGATGGTGCCGGCGGAGATGGCTGCGGACCGGTTGGACCCAACCCAGAATTCGTTGAAAAAGGTGGAATTCCCGTGACCGGTATCACCCGCGACCAGCCCGTTGCCGCCATAACTGAACGTGTACAACCCCGCAGTGGCGTTCAGCGTCCCGTCTACAAACCCCCCTGTGCCCGTCGGGATGCTCTGGCCGGCTTCCTGGGTCCAGGCCCCGGTCGTTGACCCGCTGATCGAGAGCGATCCCGCGCTCGCCACCCCGGCCGAACTCAATACCCCGAGCGTGCCGATGACCATGGCCGACGCAAGCCGGTGTCTCATCGTTGCTTTCAGGATCTTGGCTTTCAGGATCTTGGTTTCCACAGTTCTCCTTTGCTCACGTGGCCAGCCGAACTGCTTACTCTTTGTTGCCCGACGTTTTAAACCTACTCCTTTTTTGGGGTTCTGTTACCAGTAAAAGTCGCAGGTCGCCCGTAGTGTTACCGGTGAATCCGGCAGGCTGCTCGAAAAAACCAGGAATTATACGGATTTTGCTGCCCGCTGACCTTGAGTAGAACTACGGGGTTCGCAGTCCCGGCGATAGAAATCTGACCGGTCCTGCCGGATTTGATGCGCCGTTCATCGCCCCGTACGAAATGCCCAGTACTTGCGTCAGGGTGCGAAATTCGTATAAAACCGCCGGCTTCGCACCCGGATTTGATCCCCTTGCCCCAAACTGGCCGGGATGGAGGCTTTCGTCCGAACTGGCGCCGTACTCGTGCCGTGGTCATGCCAGATAAAGGAATTATCGGCGTAGCTTCACTTGCGCTTTCTGCCGTCCCGCGTATCAGCGGTCTCCGGATCTTCCGGCCGGATCGTCTGCTCCGACCCGCTTTCCGCCGCCAAATGGCCCGCGCTGGCGGCTCCGCCGGCGCCGCGGCGTACTGTCTATTTGGATAACCGCCCGGGCTTAACCATTTTGGGCGTATTATTTCGCCGGGCACTGCCGCATGATCGCGAGTATGATGTACACGCTTCGCAATTATTTATCGCAATTCCTGAAGGATGAGCAGGGGCAGGACCTGATCGAATATACCCTGCTCATGGCGTTCATTGCCCTCGCTTCCGCCTCTATCTTTATCAGCACGGGCGGCAGCATCGCCAACATCTGGGGCACCGCAAATACTTCACTCAGCAACGCGGCCGTTTCCGCCAGCTGAGCTGTTTATTCCGGCGGGTGCCCGGCCTGCATGGCGGGTGCCCGTATTACCGTTCGACCGCGCGGATTGCTTCACCGCGCGAAATACGGATCCGCCCCCAGCGTACCCTCCAGCTCCTTCAAGTACCCCGTCCTGCTTACCCGCGCCAGTTGCCGCAACGCTTCTTCCAGCCGTCCCTCGACATTGACGCCGTGTTTTGCCGCGCCGCTTTCCCGGAACTGTTCCAGCGCGCTCACGTGCCGCCCCCACAGCGCTACATCCACCGTCTGCTTCGCCCGCAGCCGCGCGCGATACCATTCGCTCGCCATCAGGTATTCGCGGGTGAACATCCCGCGCACTTCCGGGTGGTCCACTCCTTTGCCCTGCCACGATCCTTCGGCCATGATGTAAAGCAGCGCTTTCAGCGGCGGGCACGCTGCCTCCACGCTGCCGTCTTCGAAGTATTGCTTCGCCACCCGCGTCTGCGTCTCCACAATGGCATCCACGCCGGCTGCGAACTGCACCGTGTCCTGTTGTTCCGGCCGCAGCATTTCTTCCGTGAACACGGCATCCGGCGTTTCAAACATGCGGCCGAGGAAGCGGTCCACGAACAGCGGCGTGATCCGGTAGCCCAGCCGGCTCGCCAGCACTAAGCGGTCGTCCAGCGTGAAGTCCTCGACCTTTTCCAGATAGCCGTGCGCCTTCAGAAATTCGGGCTCGCGCTCGTGTACCCGCATCCGGCACCAGATTTCCGGCACCAGCAGGCTGACATCGTGATCCACCCGGAAGTTCGGCCCGATGTAGCCGGCCGACGTGGTGAATCCCGCGTGTCCGGTGAGAATAAACGACACCAGGGCGTTGTTCAGATCCACCACCGGCGGCAGCGCGTTGAACGCCGCCTTGGTCAGCGCGCCTTCGCTGCCGAAGCCGGTTGTTGCCGGCGATTTTCCGGTCAGGCTGGAAATGAAATCCATGAACAGTTCGGGCAGCTCCTGATAATGGATCGGCCCATGCACGGCCAGCGGAGGCAGCCCCGCCTTCTCATCCGCCGGTGAGTTCCGCCGGCCCGCCAGCACCGCGTTCACCGGAAAGTACACCGGTTCCCCGGCCGGAATGCCGCGCGCCAGCCGCGCCACCATCTCCGCCAGATGCAGCTCCTGCGGATTTTCCATATCCGGCCGCCGCTGCAGATACCGCGGATTCGTGGAACGCTTCCCGTTCACCACGCGCGGGTGCGCCGACGACACCACGTAGTCCGTCCCCGGCCGCTCGGCAAAACTGCCCAGCAGTTCCTTCATCGGCTCGGTGAACTGATCGAACTCCACCACGTGCTCGACCATGGCTCGCGCGCCTTCCACACTGATCGGCTCATAGTTGGAGAGAAAGTTCCCCGGCCCCGCGATATCCGCTTCCGCCTGCCTGTCCGTGCCCCGGTAAATGGCATCGTCGGGGCGCTGGAACAAAAGCCGCTCGCAGTTCGCCACCAGCTTCACGCTCGGGTTGTCGTATTCCGGATCGAGCCCCGTCAGCGCCTCGCGCGGCAACACCACCGATGCGCTGATGTCGTCCTCCATCTGCACCTTCTCAGATGGACTGAAATCGGCGCGCAGCTTGTAGACTCGCCACGCGCCCTCCGGATCGTAGCCCACGCGCAGATAGTTGGCCACCAGCGGATGATCGTCGAACTTCAGCTCGTGCCCCGGGTACCCGTTGAGCCGGTCTACCGTGAAGTGCTCGCGCCAGTTGTCGCCCCACTCGGGCTGGTAGTAACGCTTCACGGTAAATACCAGCTGCCGGATGGTCTCGCCCAGGCCGCGCAGCCAGTCGTTGTGCTCGTCCGTGTATTCCGCCGCCGGAGTCAGCAGCTGGATCACCGACCCCAGCGAGCGCGACATACTCAGCACCGGCCGCCGCGAACGCTCGTTCGGCTCGCGGTCGCGATAGATGCCGGAGAAATCCATTTTGAAGATCTGCTCCACCTGATCCATGTCCGCGTTGTAATCGCGCACGAACACAGGCCCCTTGAGCAGCACATTGGACATGGACTTGGAGATTTCCGACTTCCCGCCGCCCGACACCGTGCACGGCTTATGGCAGAACGTGCCGCGCGGTCGCGCCCCGATCAGCCGCCACGCCGTCCCCGAAATCTGCTTCTGCAGCCGGATGCGGAAGCCGTTCGGCAGCACGTACACCGCGCCCGCCCGCAGCGGCAGCCGCTTTTCCCCGCCCGCGTTCTTCCACTTCACAACGCCTTCGCGCGCGTGGAACGAGGCCTCCTGCGGCACATAGAAGATGTTGGAAAATTTGCGGTCGATGGCATAACCGCCCTCCTGCGGCACCACCGAATCGCCCAGCAGCTTCGCCGCGTCGGCGAATGACGCCATCTTCAGACTCAGGATGCGGTCGCCGTAAAAATCCAGCCCGATCACGTAGGTGGCAAACGCCATCGCGCCGCCGGCGTGCTCTTCCTCGCACGCGCCGTAGAGGTTCGCCGCAAAGCTGATCTGCGTCTTCACCTCTTTCTTGCAGTAGCCGTAATAGTTGTCGGCAATGATCGTCACCATCACGCCGCGCGCGTCGCGGCACGTGGCTTTGAACGCGCGCCCGCCGTTGTACGGTTCGTTCTCCTCCGTCCAGCACATGCCGTCGCGCTTCTGCCGTTCGGTGGCCACGCTGATATGCGGCAGGCCGACCGCTTTCTTCGGAATCCCCACCAGGTGCGGCGCCAGCACCACGCAGCCGGTGTGGCCGGTCCAGTGCGCCGCATCCAGCCCGGCGTCGTTTTCCGGCAGATACGGATCGCCGGCGTTGCCGAAAATGCCCTCCACGAAGTCGAGATTGCTGACCAGGCTTCCCGGCACGAAGAAGCGAATTTCCATTGTTTTCGCCGGATCGGTGCCGGTCGCCGGACAAACCAGCGGCCGCAGCAGCAGCGAGACAAAGCAGCGCGCCGGCTCCGCTGCCGGATCGGCAAGCTCTTCCTGATCCGTTGTGAACGGCAGCGTCATCACCTCCGCCGGCGGACGCAGCGCCGCGTTCCACAGCGCCGCGAACGTCTGCTTCGGAATCGCTTCCTTGTCCGCCGGCACCGGCAGCCCGCCCTCGGTCACATGGAAAATCCCCTGCGTGGTCCGCTTATCGCTGTGCGGATTGTGCAGCACTCCCTGCGGCAACCGGTACGACTTCAGATAGGGCGAGGAAAAATGATCCGCATGAACCGGCAGCGACAGCACGCGCGCCATTCCTTCGCGATCCAGCACGAAAGCATTGGCCGGCAGCCGCGCCGCGCCGTTCGGACACACGTCGCTCAGGTAGGCATCCAGAAAATCCTGTACACGCCGGTCGGCCGGACACAGCCAGCTCCCCAGTTGCTGATCCTTCTGGTGGTAATTGCGCAGCAGCGGCCCGGCGATGTCCAGAAAGTCGCCGCCCGCCGTGCTCCGGCTCACCGGCAGCCCCAGCGCCGCCAGCTTCAGATTGATGTATCGATCGAGTTCTTCATCCCGTTTGCGCAACGGACGAGTGGGTGCCAGTGCCGCCATACCTTCGCCTCCAGAGCTTCAGAGATCCAAAGCTTCGAAAAATCGGATTCGGTCAGATTCGAAAGGGAGGAAACACAGGGTCCCCGCCGGGCGCACAGTGCCCTGCCAGGCAGCGAGGCCGGGCATTGAATCCAGCTTAATACGAGGCCGCGGCTACTGCCCTTGCAGCTCCCCTTGCGGCTCCCCTTGCGGCTCCCCTTGCGGCTCCCCTTGCATCCTCCGCCCGAAATCTGCAAGAGTAGACTAAAAGGCGAACAAAAGGCGAAAACAGTACCCATGGCTTCCCCCGCATTCCTCTCTCTCCGCTCCCAACTCGCCGCCCGCTTCGACGCCCCTTTCGAAGTCCGCCCGCCCCACCGCATTCACCTCCCCACCGGCATCCCCGCCGTCGACCGGCTCCTCTCCGGCGGCGTCCCCAAAGCCACGCTCTCGGAAATCGCCGGCCCGCCCTCCACCGGCCGCACCGCCCTCGCCGTCTCCCTGCTCTCGCGCGCCACCCGCGCCGGCGAATCCTGCGTCTGGGTCGATGCGGCCAGTTCCTTCGACCCCGCCTGCGCCGCCGCAACCGGCACCCTTCTGGACAAAGTCCTCTGGGTCAACTGCGACGGCGATGCCCACCATGCCCTGCAGGCCACGGATCTGCTGATCCAGGCCGGCGGCTTCGGCCTCGTCGTGCTCGATCTCGGCGACACGCCCCCCGAAACCGCCCGCCGCATCCCGCTCGCCTCCTGGTTCCGCCTCCGCCATGCCGCCGAACGCACCGGCGCGGCGCTGCTTGCGCTCGGCCTGCAGGTCAACGCCCGGTCATGTTCGGCTGTTCAGATTGAAATGCGCCGCCGCGAAACACTCTGGCGCGGCCTGCTGTTCAAAGGCATTCACGCCGCCGCAGAAAGCCGCCGCCATCAGCTCTCCCGCGCCGCTGAATTCACCGCCGCACGCTGACGCAAGCCCCGCGCGCGCGCCAAATCCGCTATGCTGACGGATTCCATGCCACCATACGGACTCACTGCCGCCGAAGCGCGCGTACTCAAGTCCCTGACGACGCCCGAACGCATCCAGCATTTTCTCGACACCGAAGTCGCCTACAACAAGGAGCCGGACGGCGAAACCATCCGCTCGCCGCGGCGCGTTCTTCGTGACCGCCTCGCCCACTGCTTCGAAGGCGCTTTGCTGGGCGCGGCCGCTCTGCGCATCCACGGCCATCCGCCGCTGCTGTTCGATCTCGGCTCGGTTCGAGACGACGACCATGTCCTCGCCCTCTTCCGCCGCCAGAATCTCTGGGGCGCCATCGCCAAATCCAACTACTCCGGCCTCCGCTTTCGCGAACCTGTTTACCGCACGTTGCGCGAACTCGCCATGTCGTACTTCGAGCACTACTACAACGCCGCCCGCGAGAAGACCCTGCGCACCTACTCGCGCCCCGTCAGCCTCGCTCGTTTCGACCGCATCCACTGGATGACCGCCGAAGAAGACCTCTGGGCCATCAATGACCATCTCCTCGGCATCTCTCACACCCCGCTGCTGCCCAAAGGCGCGGAGCGGCGGCTTGCGCGCGTAGATGATCGCCTCTTCGCCGCCGGCCTCGTCGGCCGCGCGGGTTGAGCGCAGTTGTTCTGTGAGTGTTCCGGTGACAGCCACTGCTGCCGGCGGAAGGCGCTTAGATGCCTTCGCCGGCCTGCAGCTGATCTTCGTGTCCCATCAGCATGGCGCGGCGTTCGAGCAGCGCCACCGCTTCGTGGGTCGCCATCTTCCGCGCGTCGAGTGAGCCGGCGGGCGGTTCTCCGGTCACGATGAGAATCATGCCGGCCGCTTTTGCCAGCGCCAGCGTGGCCGCGGCGTCGGCCTTCAGATCGCTTACCGCCGTCAGTGCGCCGCGGTCGAACAGCTCGCGCTCCAGCAGCAGCGCCGCTTCCGAATCATCCACCGCAATCACCGCCGGCCGATGCCCGAAGCGCGCCTCGCGATCCGCCGCCGTCACCTGACCGCGCGTCTCTTCGGCGCCTTCCACATCGCGGATCATCCCGGCGCCGAGCGTTTCGTTCGACAGCGGATCGATCACAATAAACGCGCCCGTCACACGGTTGTCGTTATAAGGATCGAAGAACAGCGGCCGGTGCGTCTCCACCGAAATCTGCCCGATCTCGTTCAGCTCCAGCTTCGAGGCATGCACCTGCGCCAGCGTGTTCACGTCGGTGCGGTGATGAATCAGCCGCACCATCGCGCGCACCTGATGCGACGTGTGCTTGATGAAGTAACTGCGGCCCGGCTCGAGCGCCTTCGCATTCATCCACACAATGTCGGCCTTGAAGCGGCGCGCCACATGCGGCGCCGCCAGCGCCGGCACGATCATGTCGCCGCGGCTGATATCGATTTCATCGGCAAGGCAAAGCGTCACCGACTGCGGCGCCGCGGCCTCTTCCAGATCGCCGTCATAAGTAACGATGCGTTCAATGCGCGAATGCCGCCGCGCCGGAAGCGCCAGCACCAGATCGCCCTTGCGGAACGTGCCCGCCGCAATCTGCCCGGCATACCCGCGGAAATCGAGGTTCGGACGCAGCACGTACTGCACCGGGAAGCGCCCCGGCTTCTTCTCGCTGCCCGCGTCTTCGCCCAGATCTTCCAGATACGGCAGCAGCGCCGGACCGCTGTACCACGGCGTGCGCTCGCTCTTCGTCACCACGTTGTCGCCGTCGCGCGCGCTGATCGGAATGAACAGCGGCGCCGGAGCGCCAATGCGCTCCATGAATCCCGTGAATTCCTCGCGGATTTTGTCGTACACCGCCTGGTCGAAACCGACCAGATCCATCTTATTGACAGCGACGACGAAGTGCGGAATCCCCAGCAGGTTCGCAATGAACGCGTGACGCCGCGACTGCTGCAGCACGCCGTTGCGCGCATCGATCAGAATGATCGTCAGATCGGCCGTCGACGCGCCCGTCGCCATGTTGCGCGTGTACTGCTCGTGACCCGGCGTATCGGCAATAATGAACTTGCGCTTCGGCGTGGAGAAATACCGGTACGCCACGTCGATCGTGATGCCCTGCTCGCGTTCGGCGCGCAGGCCGTCGGTCAGCAGCGCCAGATCGATCTTGCCGCCGCCCCCGCCGCCGCTCGTATTGGCGGACGCCTTGACCACGCTCGCCAGCTGGTCCTCGTAAACACCTTTGGAATCGTAAAGCAGCCGCCCGATGAGCGTGCTCTTGCCGTCGTCAACGCTGCCCGCCGTGGAAAAACGCAGAAGCCCCGGCATCAGAAGTAACCCTCGCGCTTCTTGAGCTCCATGGAACCTTCCTGGTCGTGATCGATCACGCGGTTTTCCCGCTCCGACCGCCGCACCAGCTTCATTTCATCGATGATCTTTTCCAGCGTGTCGGCTTCCGACCGGATCGCGCCCGTGCACGGGCTGCAACCGAGCGACCGCATCCGGCACATCACCATTTCCGTCTTCTCGCCCGGCAGCAGCATGAAATTCTGCTCGGCCGATACCAGCGAACCGCCACGCACCACCATCGGCCGCGGCTTGGCGAAGTACATCGGCACAATCGGAATGTTCTCCCGCTGGATGTACTGCCACACGTCCAGCTCCGTCCAGTTGGAAAGCGGAAACACGCGGATATGCTGACCCTTATCGACCCGCGAGTTGTACACGTTCCACAGTTCCGGCCGCTGATTCTTCGGATCCCACTGGCCGAACTCATCGCGGAACGAATAAACCCGCTCCTTGGCCCGCGACTTTTCTTCGTCGCGCCGCGCCCCGCCAAACGCGGCATCGTAGCCGCCGGCTTCGAGCGCATCGAGCAGCGCCCGCGTCTTCAGCAGGCTGCAGCATTTCTGCGTGCCGAGTTTGATGGGATTGGCGCCTTCGTCAATCGCCTGCCGGTTCGTGTGGACGATCAGTTTCGCCCCGATCGACTTCGTGTAGGAGTCGCGGAACTCGATCATTTCACGAAACTTATACGTGGTATCCACGTGCAGCAGCGGAAACGGAATCTTCCCCGGAAAAAACGCCTTCTGCGCCAGCCGCACCATACAGGAAGAGTCCTTACCGATCGAATACAGCATGACCGGGTTGGAGAACTCCGCGGCGACTTCGCGAATGATTTGTATGCTCTCAGCTTCGAGCAGGTCTAGATGGTCCACAGGCTTACGTATATAGGATACACGGGCAACCCTATCGGGATTCAGGAGAAGTCGCGGGGCTGGGCTTTCGGCCGCGGGAAGTTTAGACTCGAGAGTGATGCACAAACTTTCCTTTAGCTTCGCGCTGACGGCGGCTCTGTTGACTGCCGGTATCGTTAATGGCCAGACCGTTCCGCGACGGGCAAATTTGACAGGCGCCGCCAGTCCCGACCGCGGTGTCTGCACAGTCGAAGTGACCGTGGATAACGCGGCCGAGATTGAAATTCGCGGTATCAACGGAACGCTCCGCAACCTCGCCGGTCAGATGCCGGAATGGGTGCGCTTTGACTGCACGGGCGTTATGCCGGTCAACGCCGCGAACTTCCGCTTCACCGGAGTCAGCGGCAGAGGCAGCCAGGAACTGGTGCGCGCTCCGCAAAATGGCGGCAGTGCTGTAATTCGCATTCAGGATCCGAGCAGCGGCGCCGGCCGCTATGTTTTTGAACTGGCCTGGGGTGCCGGCGTGGATCGTCAGGTGCCGGGCGGATTCCCGGGTGCCGGCTATTCCACGGATGGACGCGGCCTCGGTGACCGCGATGCCCGCCCGTCCGTTCGTTACACCACCGAGCAGGCCGTGCGCGTCTGCCAGGACGCCGTCCGGCAACAGGCGTGGACTCGCTTTCACAGCGCCAACATCGCCTTCCGGACCACCACGCTCGATGACAACCCCGGACGCGCCGACTGGGTAACCGGCCTGCTCGACATCCGCCTGGGCTACGATCGCGACGAAACGTATCGCTTCTCGTGCTCGGTAAACTTCGAAACCGGCGAAGTTCGCTCAGCTCAGCTCGATCGCTTTGAGGGCGACCGCTCCGAGCGGGGCGCAGGCGAGGCCGCCGCCCGCGCGGCGATGGAGTCCTGCCAGCGGGCGATCAGCGACAACATCCGCGAGAGGGGCTACCCGCACGTCGATTTTCTGTCGATCGACCTGGACGCCGGCCGCAGTGGCTGGATCACGGGAATCGCCCGGGCCGATGGCAGGTTGCGCTCGGATTCCTTTGCCTTCTCCTGCAATGTCGATCTCCGGGACGGCGATGTGCGGACCATTGACGTCCGGCGGCGGTAATCGGAAACGGAGACGGGCGTGCGGTTGCCCTAGCCCCGCACGCCCGAATACACCAGCCCGATCGCGGTATTGAACACCGGATAATACACCGCCGGGAAAAACCGCCACGCCACCACGAGCCCGATAATCGCCAGCCCGCGCATGCTCATGCGCCACTCCTGCAGTTTCCTCGCCCCGCCCTCGGTAACGAACAGCCCCAGCACGCCGTAGCCATCGAGCGGCGGCACCGGGATCAGGTTAAACGTTCCCAGCAGCACGTTCAGCGAAAAGAACACGCTCAGCACCGTCGCCACGCTGTCGGCCACGCCGCCTTCCACCGCCGCGCCCACAATGCGCGTGAACGTGCCGCCGGTCGGCAGGAAAACGCCCAGCGCCATGCCGATCTTCATCGCGATCCCCGCCATCGCAGCCAGCGTGAAGTTCGCCGCCGGCCCCGCCAGCGACATCCACGCCGCGCGCTTCGGATGCCGGATCGACCATAGCGGATCGTACGGCGCACTCGCCCACCCGATCAGCCCCGAACCGCTCGCAATCCCCAGCAGCGGCATAATCACCATCCCGAACGGCTCGCGCCGGATGTGCGGCAGCGGATTCAGCGTCACCTGGCCGCCTTCGAGCGCCGTCCGGTCGCCGCCCAGCATCGCCACCAGCGCGTGCGACGCCTCATGGCATGTGGTGGAGAGCAGGAAGACGACGTATTCGAGGAAGCCAAGTGCGAGCAGGTCGGGATTCATGCGAGAACCAAGTATAGCCGGGAAAACGGTGCCCCGCCGCGATCGAAACCGGATTGATTTAAACCAGACAACACTTCTTGTACTTCTTCCCGCTGCCGCATGGGCATGCGTCGTTGCGACCCACTTTTTCCGCCCCCGCGCGCTTGTCGCGGAAGCACGCCCAGCCGTTCATCTCTTTCACCACGTCATTGACCATCGTGAAGTACGGGTTTTCCGCCATCGCCTCCAGCGGATCGCCTGTCGCATGCGCCAGTTCCTCTTTCACATCCTTCAGTGCGAGGAATTCCGGATCGGCGAGCCCGTCGCTGTACGCCTGTTCAATATCCGCGGCGTGCTCGGCAGCGTGCAGATCGAGGCTGGCGGAAACCAGCGCATCCCACACAAACGAAGGTTTGCGCTCCAGTGCGCCTTTGTACAGCGAGCCGAAATACGCCGCCACTTCGTCGCGCGTCTTCTTCCCCACGGCCACAAGGATCAGCAGACTGTCGAGCGCCGCCGCCCGCCCCGCCGGATCGGCATGTTCGGCATCCACAATCAGCTTTTCGATCTCCGCCGTCTCGCCGCCGCACACCGACGCAATCACGCGCGCCAGATCGTCGCCGACGAAATCGCCGCACAACCCTTCCAGCACATCTTCCGGCAGGGCCGCGAACTGCAGCACCAGCGGCAGCGCGCGCACTTCGCGAAACTGCGCCAGCAGCAGCAGCGCGTACAGGTGCGCCATGTAGTCGCCGTACTCTTCGCCGCCCGCAATCTCTTCGGCGTTGGCAATGGTTTTTTCGAGGATCGCCAGCAGCGCCGGCGTCATCTCCTCGCGCTTTGCAACCGCCGCTTCCACGGCCGTGCGCGGAAACCATCCGGCGGAGCGTTCCAGTTGTTCGAGAATCTGTGGGATTTCCATACGTTGTTGACCAGAGGTTTGAACAGAGGCGACCCGCCCATTCTCTCATCCGGCGCAACCCTGAACCGCACCGAGCCCTTCTTGTTCGATTTACCCCCTCTTGTTCGATTTACCCCCTCTTGTTCGATTTACAATGAGGCTTGCCGAACTCCCTTCGCGCCCGCCTGGCCTGCCTCGCCGCACTCGTCGCGGTTATCGCTTCCGCCCCGGCACGCGCCACCGTCATCCCCATCGAGCCTGGCGTTGAAACCACCAGCCTCGCCGGCGTGTGGAAGTTTCATCCCGGCGACGATCTCGCCTGGGCCAAACCCGGCTTTGACGACGCTGCCTGGGACAACGTAAAAGTCCCGGGCATCCTCCAGACGCAGGGCTATCCGGGCTTCGACGGCATCGGCTGGTACCGCGTCACGCTCCGTCTGCCCGCCGCCCGCGGAGATCTTGCCCTCTCGCTCGGCCCCGTCCTGGTCGGCTACGAAATTTACGCCAACGGCCGCCGCATCGGCTCCGTGCCGGACGATTTCCGCCGCGGCGTCGCCCGCTCTCTCGCTCACACCTGGGTCATCCCGCCAGACCTGCTGAAGAGTTCCACTTTCGTCATCGCTCTGCGCATCCAGGGCGACCCCGCCGGTTCGGGCTTCCCCCCCAACGCGCCCGTCTACATCGGCGCTCACGTGGGTGCCGAAGCCATCAGCAACGAAGACAACCTTGTCTATCTGGTGCGCGGACTGCCCTGGTACCTCTATCCGCTGGCCTTCGTCTTCGTACCGCTGATGCTGGCTCTCTACTGGAACCAGCGCGACCGCGACGAATACCTCTGGGCCGCCGCGTTCGCTTTTCTGCAGGCTCTTTTCGGCGTCGCCGGCCTCGTTGCAGCGCATACGGAACTGCTCTCGTCGCTCGAATTCGGAAGGCTCAGCATCCTGCTCAATCTCGGCATCCTTTGGGCGCGCGTGGAACTTCTCGTTTTCCTCGTCGGTGAGACGCGGCGTCGCTTTCTGCTCGCGCCGCAGTGGATCACCAGTGCCATCGTCATTGCCACCGTCACCAACGCTCAGCTCGCGCAGGCCATTTACAACTATCAGGACCTGACATTCCTGCCCTTCCGCCTTGTGCTCGTGTGGGTCGCCGTCCGCTGCCTGCGGTCGAAGTCCTGGGAGACCTGGCTCCTCGCCGTGCTGGCCATCGCCGAATTCGTGGCCGGCGCGCCCACTGAGTTCCACCTCGCCATGTCGGCGCTTCACGGTGCCGCCATGCACGGCGTCAACGTGGTGTACGTCCCGCTGTTTGGCTACTTCCGCATCGCGCTCACCGGCCTCATCGACATCGTCTGGATCCTCGTCATCTGCGGCCTCGTCTTCCGCCGTTACGTGGTGACCAGCCGCGAGCACCGCCGCATGGCCGATGAACTGGAAGCCGCGCGCCTCGTGCAGGAGCTTCTGATTCCGCGCGCCGTGGAGCCCACGCCGGGACTCGACATTGAGAGCGTCTATCTTCCCGCGCAGGAGGTCGGCGGCGATTTCTACCAGATCCTCTCCGCGCCAAACGGCGAAACCTTCGTCGCGGTCGGCGATGTCAGCGGCAAGGGCCTGAAAGCGGCCATGGTGGTGTCATCCATCGTCGGCGCTCTGCAGGTGGAAAGTTCGCGCCGGCCGGCCGACGTGCTCGCCAGCCTGAACCACATGCTGATGAAAAAGATGGATGGCGGCTTCGTCACCTGTTGCTGCGCTCTCTTCCACCGCGACGGAACCGTCACCATCGCCAATGCCGGCCACGTGGCGCCTTATCTCGACGGCGAGGAGATGGCCGTCGCGCCGGGCCTGCCGCTCGGCATCAGTACGGAAGTCGATTATCACGCGCAAACCTTCGAACTCAGCGGAGCGGATTCCCTGGTGTTTTTGTCCGACGGCGTCATCGAGGCCCGCAACGTGAAGGGCGAGCTGTTTGGTTTCGAACGCACCAGCGCCCTCAGTCTGAAATCCGCCGGAGAAATCGCGGATGAAGCGCGCGCCTTCGGCCAGCACGACGACATCACCGTGGTGCGCATCCGCCGCATCGCAAACCCGGTATGACACTGCGGCAATCCGCGCGCGCCGGTCTCGCGGCCCTCGTCGCGCTCGGCTCCGCTGCCGTCAGCCGCACAGCGGATTCTCCGCCCACCTTCGCGCGTGACATCGCGCCCATCCTGTATTCACACTGCACGACCTGCCACCAGCCCGGTGCAGCCGGCCCGTTTTCCCTGCTCACCTATGACGACGCCCGCAAGCGCGCTCGGCTCATCGCCCAGGTCACGCGCAGCCGCTTCATGCCGCCCTGGCTTGCCGAACACGGCTACGGCGATTTCGCCGGCGAGCGCCGTCTCACCGACACTCAGATCAAAATGATTTCCGGCTGGGCGGCCGCCGGCGCGCCCGAAGGCGACCCGCGCACCGCGCCGCAACCGCCGCAGTACACCGAAGGCTGGCAACTCGGCCCGCCCGACCTCGTCCTCACCGCGCCCGCCGCGTTCACCACCCCGGCCACCGGCCCGGACGTCTACTGGAATTTCGTCTTCCACACCGGGATGAAATCGGTGCGTTACCTTCGCGCCGTCGATATCCGCCCCGGAGCGCCAGGAGCGGTCCACCACGCCAATCTGCTGATCGATCGCATGGCCTCCGCGCACGAGCACGAAGCCTCGCCGGGCGCCGGATTCCCCGGCATGGATCTCGATATTCAGCGCAGCCCCTTCGATCCCGAGGGCCAGTTTCTCTACTGGAAGCCCGGCAACCCGCGTCCGCACGAGGAGCCATCGGGCTTCGCCTCGCGGCTGAATCCGTCCGATGAGCTCGTCCTCAACGTCCACATGCATCCCACCGGCAAGCCGGAAACCGTGCGCCCCGTCATCGGTCTCTATTTCACCGATGAACCGCAGACCCGCTTCCCCCTGCTGGTCGAACTGGAGGCCGACAACGCTCTCCGCATCCCCGCCGGCGCGCGCGATTTCACCGTCGGCGACGATTTCGAACTGCCGCTCGATGCCGATCTCCTCGCCGTCTATCCGCACGCCCACTATCTCGGCCGGCGCATGGAAGCGTGGGCCGTTCTGCCCAACGGCACGCGCCAATGGCTCATCCGCGTTCCCGACTGGAACCCGGCCTGGCAGGGTGTTTTCTACTATCGCGAGCCCGTCTCGCTGCCCCGCGGCACGGTGATTTCCATGCGCTGGCACTACGATAATTCCGCCGCCAATCCGCGCAATCCGAATTCACCGCCGAAGCTTGTGACCGGCGGCAACCAGATCACCGATGAAATGGCGCACTTCCGCCTGCAGCTTCTCCCGCACGGCGCGCGGGACCAGCGGCGAGAGCTGGATGAAGCGGTGCTTCATCACCGTCTCGAAAAAGATCCGGCGGACTTCACTTCCAACTTCAACCTCGGCGCCGTGCAGCTCTCGCGGCTGAATCCGAATGCCGCCGTGGCCTCGCTCGAAGCCGCCGTGCGCGCCGAACCGGCCCGCGCCGATGCCCGCAACATGCTCGGCCTCGCGCTGGCCGCTACCGGACGCAACGGCGACGCGATCGCGCAGTACGAAGCTTCCCTGCGATTGCACGAAGATGGCCGCGCGCGCTTCAATCTGGCAAATGCGCAGGTCAAGGCCGGGCGTCTGGATGATGCAGCGGAAAATTACCGCCGGGCGATGGAAGCTTTCCCCGACGATCCGCTTCCGAAACAGCGTCTCGAAGAAACTCTGGCACTGCGCGATCAACGACGCAACGAGCGGCGCTGAGCCGGCCGTCTAGTCGAACGACGCCACCGCCGCGCCTTCGTCGTCGAACAGCTCCGTGTACTTCGTAATCCCCACCATCGTGAACACCTTGCGGAAATGCGGCGTCAGCCCGAACAGCTGCACCCGCTGTTCGTTCCGCCCTGCTTCGAGCAGCAGCTGGATCACCAGCGCGATGCCGCTCGAATTCAGGTAATCCACCTTCGTGAAGTCCAGCAGGATCCGTTTGTGCGCATCCTTCGCGAGCCCCTGATAAGTCCCCAGCACCGCGTCGCGCGACGTGCTCGAAATATCGCCGGCAAAGCGCAGTACGGTGACGGCGCCGCCCGCGCTGTTTGTTGTCTGATCCACCGCTACTCGGGTATCGGTCTGCATTCCTCGTTTAGTTTTCCTTTTTCAGGCGAATCACCAGCCTGACGTAGCTGCCGCCCTCAGGCCCGCCGACCACCCACTCCGCTTCATCCATCAGCGCCTGGATCAGAAACATTCCCAGCCCGCGCGCCGGTTCCTCGCCGTGCATCTTTTTATCGATATCGGGCGGCGCAATTTGAGTCCGCGAATCCGGCGCATTCTTCATGCCCGGTCCCTTGTCCGCCACCAGCACTTCGAGCGCGTCATCGCGCAGCGTCAGCGTCACGGCAATGCGCAGATCGTCGTTGAAATGGTTGCCGTGCTCCATCGCATTAATGCACGCTTCCGCAATGGCTGTCTTCAGATCCTCCACGCGATCTTCCGGAAAGCCCATCAGCCGTGCTGCGCTCGCCGCCGTGCCCATCGCCACCTTTTCGAAGCCCAGCACCGAAGGCAGCTTCACTTCCACCGATTCCGCCTTCGTCATCAGCATGCGGCCTCCGGTTCGCGGCACAAAACGAGCGCGGTCATGTCGTCGCCCTGCTCGGCGCCCTCCGCAAATGCCAGCACGCGATCCCAGATATGGCTCAGAATCGCCTCGCCTCCCGTAACCGGCGAGTCCACAAATTCCGCCGCCAGCCGCTCGGCGCCGTAGTCTTCGTCCTTCACGTTCACCTGATCGGTAAGTCCGTCGGTGTAGAGCAGCAGCTTCGCGCCCGGTGCAAGTTGCAGCGTTTCGGACTTGTACCGCGTGCCGGACAGAATGCCCAGCGGCCAGCCCCCGGCATCGATTTGCCGCACTCCGTCCGCTTCCGCGAGCAGTCCGGGCGTGTGTCCCGCGTTGACAATTTCCAGTTGCCCCGTCGCCGCATCCAGCTTCAGGATGATCGCCGTCACGTACCGCAGCCGCGCTTCGGTCCCTTCGCCCCAGTGCTCCTGATTCAGCTTGACCGCGATCTCGGCCAGCGGCAGCCCGGACGTCGCCATGGTGCGAAATGCCGAGCGAAATGCCGTGCTCATGATCGCCGACGCCAGGCCCTTGCCCGCCACATCGGCCACCACCATCATCACTTCGCCGGAAGGCAGCGTCAGAATGTCGGCGTAATCGCCGCCCACTTCGTAGCAGGCGCTCGAACGAAGGGCCACCCGGTAGCCCGGCAAATCCGGCATGGTCTGCGGCAGCAGCGAGCGCTGGATTTTCCGCGCCGCCCCCAGGTCCTGTTCCAGCCGCGCCCACTCCACATTGCGCTCGTGATAACGCGCGTTTTCGATCGCCACCGAAGCCTGCAGCGCCAGCCCCTGCACGAAGTCTTCTTCGTACAATCCGAGCGGCTGCGCCGGATCCGGCGCCACCACCAGTTCCGTCAGCCCGCGCCCGTCTTTGTCGTAAAGCTGAAGCCGGAAACAATCGTCGAACGGCGCCGCCGGTACTTCGCCATAGGTGAGCGGCGGCGTGGTGAAGTGCGCTCCCCGCACCTCCAGTTCGCGCACGATAATCTGCAGCGCCACCTGCATCGCCTCTTCGAGGCGCACCGCGGCGTGGATGCGGCGGCTGGCTTCGAGCAGCGCCTGCAGCCGCGCCACCTGCTGCTGCAGTGCGATCAGCCCGACGCCGGAATCTTCCACCATGTACGCCATACGCGCTGCCTTCACTTTACCGGAAGCGGCGGAGTCTTCGCCGCCGCGGCGCTCGCCCGAGCCGTTCTTACTTCGGCTGCGGCACAATGCGCAGATACGGCTTCGGAGCCTTCCAGCCGTCCGGATACTTCTGCTTCGCTTCGTCGTCCGACACCGCGGGCAGAATGATCACATCTTCGCCGTGCTTCCAGTTCACCGGCGTCGCAACCTTGTGAACCGCCGTCAGCTGAATCGAATCCAGCACGCGCAGCACTTCATCGAAGTTCCGCCCCGTGCTCATCGGATACACCAGCATCAGCTTGATCTTCTTGTCCGGCCCGATCACGAACACCGTCCGCACCGTCGCATTGTTCGCCGCCGTGCGGCCTTCCGACGTCACGCCCGCATCGGCCGGCAGCATGTCGTACAGCTTAGCCACCTTCAGCTCCGGGTCGCCGATCATCGGATACGTCACCTTGCTGCCCTGCGTCTCTTCGATGTCCGCCGCCCACTTGCCGTGGCTCGTCACCGGGTCGACGCTCAGACCAATAATCCGGCAGTTGCGCTTCCGGAACTCCGGCTCCAGTCTCGCCATGTAGCCAAGTTCGGTGGTGCAGACCGGCGTGAAATCCTTCGGATGCGAAAAGAGAATGGCCCAGCCGTCGCCGATCCATTCATGAAAATCGATGGCGCCCTGCGTCGTTTCGGCGGTGAAGTTGGGTGCGGTGTCGTTAATCCGTAATGACATGATGTTCTCTCCGTTATGAATGTGTCGATTTTAGCGCAGCCCGCGGGAGCGCGATTACCCGAGCATGTCCAGCGCGCCCTGCATTTCAGCGGCTGCGTGATCGTCTCCCGCCGCCGATGCGACTTCGATGCCGCGCCGATACAACCCGCGCGCATCGTCGGTCCGGTTCAGCTTTTGCAGCGTCTGCCCGCCATGAAAATAGCCGGCCACGTAACTCGGATTATGCTCCAGAAGCTGCATGAAGTGCTTCTCCGCCTCTTCCAGCTGGCCCGCGTTCACGTACTCCATTGCCAGTCCGTACCGGCTGAAACTGTCGGCGGGATTTTGGTCCACCATCGACTGCAGAATTTCTATGCGATTGATTGCCATGCGCACTTGCTACTATACCGACATCCGAATGGCCTGCCCGCTGTTTGTCCCCGAAGCCCCGCTCGGCGCCGTCTCGCCGGAATCCGCTCCGCTCGGCGACCTCTTCGCCGGGCGCTGCTCGGCCGACCCGGCAGCCGCCATTTCCTCCGAAACACTCCGGCGCTGCTGCAATCGCGGCTACGCGCGCACCGCCTGTGAGCGCGCCTCCCTGGCCGAGGCCGACGCCCACCGATTCCTCGTGAAGGCCGACGACGGCCACTCCGTAACCGTCGCCTGGTCTTCCGAGCGCGACCACCTGCCGCTCGCCACCGGCTATGCCGTTGTTCGCAACGAATCGACCGCCGCCACAGACCCGCTCGCCGCCCAGGCCCGCGCCTGCGCCGCCGCCTACCGCCGCTTTTCCGGCAAAACAGGAATCCGGCTCAGCGCCGGCGTAGTCTAATTCACATCAGTGACATCATCAGGAGAAGACATGGAAGGACGACGCGTCAGCGAATCCGCCGCCGAATACTCAGAACTGGCTCTGCCCAACGACGCCAATATGATCGGCAATCTGCTCGGCGGCAAGATCATGCATCTGGTCGATCTCGCCGCTGCCATCTCCGCCACCCGCCACGCCCGCAACGTGTGCGTCACCGCGTCGGTCGATCACATGGAATTCCTTCGCCCCGTGAAGATCGGCCAGTGGGTCCGTTTGCGCGCCAGCGTCAACCGCGTCTTCCGCACTTCCATGGAAGTGGGTGTCAAAGTGTGGGTGGAAGATCTGATTACCGGCGTGCAGCAGCACGTCTCATCGGCCTATCTCACGTTTGTTGCCATCGACGCCAACGGCCGCGGCGTCTCCGTGGCTCCCGTGATTCCCGAAACCGACGACGAGAATCGGCGCTACATCAAGGCCGGCGAACGCCGCGCCTACCGCTTGTCCCAGCGCAAAAAGGACACCCCCTAGGCGTCTTCGTCCTTGTACATGTATTTGATGTTGCTCTTGTAGAGCAGCAGATTCGGTTCGTTCACCCGGTTCACCTTCAGGCACGAACGGTCGTACCATTCGATGTACCCGTGCAACACCTCGCCGTCGCGCAGTGTGATCACCATCGGTGTCTTCGCCTGCATCTGCTTGACGTAGTAAAAATTCTCCGCGTTCGTCTGATCCGGGGGGATCTGACGCTTCTGCTGGGGGGCGCCACCGGATTTACGGGGCGATTCCGCCTTTTCTTTAAACTCGTTGAACGATGGTCGGATTAACTTCCGGTTGCCGGACTCCACGGGAGTTCCTTTCTGTGGCAGGAAGCGGTATGCGGAGGAGATTGCCCGCAGGTATGCTTCGAGGCCGTTTACTCAGTGATATCACACCGTAGGCGGAGGAATAGTCCGGATTTGTAAATCATCTGGTTTCGGACGGTTGCGGGTCGGGCGCGCCGTTCGGCGCCAGGTCCGGCGGATCGTATTGCGGAATTCTCGGTGGAACGGCACCCCCTGCCCGCTGCGGGGCGTCGGCCGTAGACACCATCGCCGCGCCGGGATGGCGGGCATCGGTGAAAATCGCATATAATTGTCCCGCCTGCGCGCAACCGCTGTCCTGTCGCCGGGCCACCCCGTTTTTGGGGAAGGAAAGGGATAAAACCATGCGTCGAAACCTGCGTACCGGTGCTTTCGTTCTGGCGGCGATCGCCATACTCGGCACCGCCTCCATCTTCCTGAGCCGTAAGGTGAACGCGGCAACCGTGGTTGCGCCTCGTTTTGAGGTCGATCCCATGTGGCCGAAGCCTCTGCCCAATCACTGGCTGCTCGGCATGACCGTCGGTGTTGCCGTCGACGCCCAGGATCACATCTGGATCGTCCACCGCCAGGGTTCGCTCGAAGATAACGAAAAACACGCCACCACCAACCCCAAGATCGCGGGTTGCTGCGCCCCCGCTCCCCCCATCCTCGAATTCGATGCCGCCGGCAATCTCATCAATTCCTGGGGCGGCCCCGGCAACGGCTACGACTGGCCGGATTCCACCCACGGCATCTTCGTCGACTACAAGAACAATGTCTGGATCGGCGGCAACGGCCGCGGCAAAGCGCCCGGTGCGGCAGCGGGCCGCGCGGGTGGTTTCGTGCTCGATGAAACCCCGGTCGTCGGCGTCACCGGCTATTACAACGATTCCATGCTGCTGAAGTTTACCGCCGACGGCAAGTTCGTCATGCAGATCGGCAAGCCCGGCCAAAGCAAAGGCTCTAACGACGTCGAAAACCTCCGTCTCCCGGCGAAAATTTATGTCGACCCGAAGACCGACGAAGCCTACATCGCCGATGGTTACGGCAACCACCGCGTCATCGTCTATGACGCTAATACCGGCAAGTACAAGCGGCACTGGGGCGCCTACGGCAACAAGCCCGACGACGTCGATCCCGGCGACTACAAGCCCGACGGACCTCCCGCCCAGCAGTTCCGCAACCCGGTGCACTGCGCCAATCTTTCCATCGACAACCTGCTTTACGTCTGCGATCGCCGCAACGACCGCCTCCAGGTCTTTACTCCCGAAGGCAAGTTCGTCAAGGAAGCGTTCTTCGAAAAGCAGACTCTCGGCCAGGGTTCCGTTTGGGATCTGGCGTTTTCGAAGGATCCGCAGCAGAAGTACATCTACGTTGCCGATGGTGAAAACAATCAGATCCACGTCATCGACCGCCAGTCGCTTCAGCAGTTGACTACATTCGGCGACGGTGGCCGCCAGCCCGGCGAATTCTACGGCGTCCACAGCATCGCCACCGATTCGAAGGGCAACATCTACACCACCGAAACCTTCCGCGGCCAGCGCGTCCAGAAGTTCACTTATAAAGGAATCGCGCCCGTCACGAAGCAATACCAGGGCGTGGTCTGGCCATCGGGCAAGTAAACTGGATTCACCATGCGTCTCGTCTTATTGGCTGGCGGCCTCATCGCCACGGCCGCCGTCCAGCTTTCTTTCGCCCAGTGGATCAACTACCCAACGCCCGGCGCGCCGCGCACCCGCGACGGCAAAGTGAATATGACCGCGCGCGCTCCCCGCGCCTCCAACGGCAAGCCCGATCTTTCCGGTGTCTGGCGCGCCGAAGCAACGCCCATCGAAGAACAGAAGCGCCTCTTCGGCCAGGATATCGATAAACTTCAGGTCCCCGGCATGGAACGCGGCTCGGTCTCCAAGTACGCCTTCAACGTGCTGCTCGACTTCAAGCCGGAAGAATCGCCCATCCGCCCCGAAGCCCTCGCCATCACGAAACAGCGCCTCAGCCAGCCCGATATGCGCCCGTCAACGCGCTGCCTGCCGCTGGCCGTCCCCTTCGGCACGCTCTTCGCTGCTGTGCAGAAGATCGTGCAAACGCCCGGCCTCATCATTCAGATGCTGGAAATCGACAACGACGCCCGGCAGATCTACACGGACGGCCGCAAGCTGCCCGTCGACCCCACGCCGTCGTGGCTCGGTTACTCGGTCGGTAAATGGGAAGGCGACACGCTGGTTGTCGAAACCAACGGCCTCAACGATAAAGGCTGGCTCGACGCCATGGGCCATCCGCGCAGCGAATCCATGCACCTCACCGAACGCTATCGCCGCCGCGACTACGGTCATCTCGACGAAGAAATCACCTTCGACGATCCGAAGATGTACACGAAGCCGTTCACCATCAAACTGACCCACATCCTGCAGGCGGATTCGGACATTCTCGAATACATCTGCGGCGAAGGCGAACGCGACCGGGCTCACTTCACGAAGTAGGTGAGGCGTCGCTGTTTTCCCGGCGACGTCTAAACGTCGCTGTTTGCTGGTCGACGTCTAAACGTCGTTGCTTACTGGTCGACGTCTAAACGTCGTTGCTTGCTGGTCGACGCCTAAACGTCGAGATTCTTCACATCGAGCGCGTTGTCTTCGATGAACTTCCGCCGGCTCTCCACGTCTTCGCCCATCAGCGTCGTAAAGATCTGGTCGGTCGCCACCAGGTCTTCCAGCTTCACCACCAGCAGCGTCCGCTTTTCCGGATTCATCGTCGTATCCGCAAGCTGCTCGGCATTCATTTCGCCGAGACCCTTGTAACGCTGCACCGAAGCGTCGCGCTTGCCTTCCATCTTCACGTGCTCCAGCAGGTCGCGCCAGTTCGTGATGGTGTCTTTGTTGTCGCCGCGCATCACAAGGAACGGCGGCTGGTTGAACTTCGCAATCTGTTTCGAAAGCAAGCGGAACCGCCGGTACTCCGGCTGATGCGCCAGTTCGATGTTCACCCTGCGCGGCGCATTGGTCGAATCGTGATACGTCAGCACGAATGCCGAGTGCTCTTCGTCGGCCGACACTTCAGAGGGGATGCCCGCCGTCTTCAGCGCCTCCGCCAGCGCCTCCAGATTCGCGCGGTCAAGGAAATCTGCATTGCTGTCGAGCCGCAGCTCGTCGTTGCTCAGCACTTCCACCGCGCGCGAATCGCGCAGTCGCCGTTCCAGTTTGTGCGACATCTGCTGGAATTCATCGAGGCTCATCAGGAAGCTGCGCAGTTCGCCGCCCTCGGCGCGGCCTTTGGCTATCCCGCCAGCCATCCCGTAATCGACGGTCAGATTCTCCGTCGCCCGCCGCATGATTTCCCGCGTGAATTCCGCTTCGTTCTTGATGTACTTTTCGCTCTTGCCGCGCTTCAGACGGTAGAGCGGCGGCTGCGCAATGTAGACGTGCTCCTTCTCGATCAGCTCCTTCATGTGCCGGAAGAAGAACGTCAGCAGCAGCGTGCGGATATGCGAACCGTCCACGTCCGCGTCCGTCATGATGATGATCTTGTGGTACCGCAGCTTGCTCGCGTCGAAATCGTCTTTGCCGATGCCCGTCCCCATCGCCGTAATCAGCGCGCGGATTTCCTCATGCCCCAGCATGCGGTCGTAACGCGCTTTTTCGACGTTGAGAATTTTACCCTTGAGCGGCAGAATCGCCTGGAAGCGACGGTCGCGCCCCTGCTTCGCGGTCCCGCCTGCCGATTCGCCTTCGACGAGGAACAGTTCGCACCGCTGCGGGTCGCGCTCCTGGCAATCGGCCAGCTTGCCCGGCAGCCCGCCGGAATCGAGCACGCCCTTGCGACGCGTCAGATCCCGCGCCTTCCGTGCCGCTTCCCGCGCGCGCGCCGCGTCGATCGCCTTCGAGACGATCTTCTTCATCACGCTCGGCGTCTTATCGAAGAACTCGCCCAGCTTGTCGTTAACGAGTTGCTGCACCTGGCCCGCAATATCGCTGTTCAGCCGGCCCTTGGTCTGGCCTTCGAACTGCGGCTGCGGAACCTTCACGCTGATGACGGCCGTGAGCCCTTCGCGCACGTCGTCTCCGGACAAATTTTCTTTGACGTCCTTAAAGAGGCCCGCCTGCTGCCCGTAGAAATTGATGGTGCGCGTCAGCGCGCTGCGGAAGCCGCTGAGATGCGTGCCGCCGTCCACGGTATTGATGTTGTTGGCGAAGCTGAACAGCGTCTCCGCGTAGCCGTCGTTGTACTGCAGCGCGATTTCAATCCCCACCGTGCCGCTCGGCCCCGGCTTTTCGCCTTCAATGTAGATGGGCGATTCGTGCAGCACCGCCTTGCCGCGGTTCAGATGCTTAATGAACTCCGCGATGCCGCCGTTGTAGATGAATTCGGCGACCTTCTCCGGCTCCTCACGCTCATCGGTAAGCGTAATCTTGAGGCCCTTGTTGAGAAACGCCAGTTCGCGCAGCCGCTGGGCGAGCGTATCGAAGTTGTACTTCGTCGCTTCCATGATCGTGCTGTCGGGCTTGAAGGTGATTTTGGTTCCGGTCCGCTTGCCGGCCTTGCCGGCCTTCTCGAGCGGCTTCTTCGGCACGCCCTTGGAATATTCCTGAACCCAGGTGAACCCGTCGCGCCAGATTTCGAGGTCGAACTTTTCCGAAAGCGCGTTCACGCAGCTCACGCCCACGCCGTGCAGGCCGCCGGAAACCTTGTAACTGTTGGAATCGAACTTGCCGCCCGCATGCAGTTTGGTCAGCACCACCTGGGCCGCCGACACGCCCTCTTCTTTGTGCATATCGACCGGGATCCCGCGCCCGTTATCGATCACCGTGATCGAATCGTCGATATGGATCTTGATGTTGATCTCGCTGCAATGCCCGGCCAGCGCCTCGTCCACCGAGTTGTCCACCACCTCGTAAACCAGGTGGTGCAGTCCGGCTTCGCGCGTCGACCCGATATACATCGCCGGCCGTTTGCGCACCGCCTCCAGCCCTTCCAGCACCTTGATCGATGAGGAATCGTAAATTTCAGGAGTCGGTGTAACTACGTCATTTGCCATAGGGAAACTAAGTTCTTCTTCTGTACTTCCGGCCGTTGGTGCTGGTTTGCTTGTCTGCTGCTCAGTTGGTCTTCGGGGAAAATTTTTTCTGCCGATCTGCGGTCAGCGGTTCCCCGTCAGATGCGCATCGGCATCACAACGTAGCGGTACTGCTCCGTTTCATCTCCGCCCACCGGCCGCAATTCACCGGCGCTCTTCTGATCCTTCAGTCCGAACGCCACCTGATCCTGTCCAATGGCGCGCAGGAAATCGAGCAGGTACTGCGCGTTGAAACCGATCTCCATGTCCGGCCCCGTGTAGGTGGCCGTTACGCTCTCTTCCGATTCGCCGGTTTCGAGCGCCGAAGAGAATACTTTGATCTCGCCGTGTGTAAACTGCACGCGAATCGCACGCGACCGCTCATCGGCAAACTGCGCCACGCGTTCAATCGCGGCCTTTACTTCGTCCTTCGCCACGATCGCCGTGTTGGTATTGTCCTGCGGCAGAACGCGTTCGTAATCCGGAAAATTTCCGGTCAGTTTGCGCGTGATCAGCAGCCTCGGGCCGAATTCAAAAAACAGATGATTATCGTCGCCGCCGAAGCTGGCCTTCGCGTCCGCGCCGCCATCGTCGGAAAGTTTGGTAATCTCGCCCATCGCCTTGCGCGGCACCAGCGCGCGGTAAGCCACGCTCGAGCCATCGCCCACGTCGCTGTCCCGCTTCACAAATGCCAGGCGGTGTCCGTCGGTCGCCACCATCGTGATGCTCTTATCGGCCAGCAGCAAAAGCGCGCCGTTCAGTGTGAACCGGCTCTCTTCCATGGAGATCGCAAACATCGTTCGCGCGATCATCGACGAAAGCTGCTTCACCGGCAACTGCGCCACCACCGCCGGCATCGTCGGCAATTCCGGAAAACTTTCGCGGCTCATCCCGGCAATGCGCGTCTTCGAACGCCCGCACGTCAGGTTCGCCCAGTTGTTGTCGCCGAACTTAATCGTGATGTCGGAATCCGGCAGCAACCGGACATAATCCAGCAGCTTGCGGGCGGGAATTGTCCCCGAGCCTTCCTTCTTCACCTTCGCCGGACACGACGTCCGCAACCCCAGCTCCAGATCCGTCGCCGTCAAATACAACCGGTCTTCCCTGGCTTCCAGAAGAACGTTCGAAAGGATCGGGATCGTCGTCTTCTTTTCGACGACGCCCTGAGACAAACTCAGTTCGCGTACCAGATCCGCCTTACTGACCGTGAACTCCATGATGTGTTTCTGGATTCCTCTCTTCTGACGGTATAGATGAATTCGCTCTAAGAACCGTATTCATAGAGCCTGTCGAAATGTGGAAGACTATCTAAATTATACAAAAAAATAGAACTTTCCGCCATTTCAACCTGTTGAAACCCTCTTGGACGGCAGCGCATAACGCCGCTTGTAACGCCTTTTAAACAGATCCACACAGGGTTCCCACGCCCCCCTCTGTGCAAATCACAGCAAACTCATTGGAATGAGTCGATTACACTGTGGATGAGATTGTTCAGGTCCGGATCGCTGCTCCGCTGGCTGGTAATTTTGGCTATCGAATGCAAAACCGTGGTGTGGTGTTTGCCGCCGAAAGCCCGGCCAATCTCGGGCAGCGACGCCTGCGTCAGTTCCTTCACCAGGAACATCGCCACCTGCCTCGGCATCACCACTTCCTTGCGATTGCTCTTTTCTTTGAGCTGCAACGGCTTAATCCCGTAACGCTCGGCCACCGCCCGCTGGATGGCGTCAATGGTAATCCGCCTGTCCTGCCGCTGCAGCATGTCCTTGAGCAGTTGCTGCGCCATGGCCACCGTAACCGGCGTCTCGGTCAAAGACGAGTAAGCCGTCAGCTTCACCAGCGCGCCTTCCAGTTCGCGAACGCTGGACTTCGCCTTCTGTGCAATGTAGGAGCAAACGTCCAGCGGAAGATCGAAGCCCTCCGCCTCGGCCTTCTTTTGCAGAATGGCGATCTTCGTTTCCAGATCGGGCGGCTGAATGTCCGCCATCAGTCCCCATTCGAAGCGCGACCGCAACCGGTCCACCAGTCCGCCGATGTCTTTGGGCGGGCAGTCGCTCGAAATCACAATCTGCTTCTGAGCGTCGTGCAGTTCGTTGAAGGTGTGGAAGAACTCTTCCTGCGTCCGCTCGCGTGTGCCAAGCGAATGAATGTCATCGATCAGCAGTACGTCCGCCGTTCGGTAGCGTGCCCGCAGTTGCGGCATCCGCTCGTGCTTAATCGCGGTGACCACTTCATTGGTGAACCGCTCGCTGGTCGTATAGATAATCCGCATCCGCCCCTGCGCGAGCAGCGCCCGCCCGATCGCATGCATCAGGTGCGTCTTGCCCATCCCGGTGCCGCCGTAAATGAACAGCGGATTGTAGTGGCGCGACGGATTCGCCACCACGGATCTCGCCGCCGCATGAGCGAACTGGTTGCACGTGCCAACCACGAAGCTGTCAAATGTGAACCGCGGATTCAGCGCGATGGGCGATTCGAAATCGTTCAGCGCGTTTTCGTGGTACGCGGGCTGTCCGGGCGAACTGAGCCCCGCGGAGCGAAGTCTCGCCTGCGGAGCCACAAACTCGGCCCTTTCGATGCCAATCCCGAGCGACGCGGCGAGGCTGTTGATCTGGCCCTGATATTCGTCGGCCAGAAACATCGCCGTCTGCTCATCCGGCACAGCGATCCGCAGAGTCTTGCCTTCCCAGCTTTCCAGCCTGGTTCGGGCAATCCAGTTTTCAAAACTTTCTGCGCTTAAGGTCCTCTCGAGTTTTCCCCGGATCAGATCCCACGGATTTGGACTTTCCCCACTCACAAAGACAACACATCCCCTCCGGGAGCCTGAGCTCCTTGCACGCGGGACCTTCGCCCCAGCCAGATCTTTCCCGGGATTTTGAACTTGCAGTGCAGCGGTCCGAGCAGGGCCGCCAGGCTGCGAACAGGACGAGTCTAACACAGAATCGGCAGGAGTCATGTAGCTGAAATGTTGGAAATTTCATGGTGAAACATGGAGCGCAAAATCTGTTGCGTCTCGTCTCACCGCGGGCGCTCCGGCGGATACCGTATGCCTCCTGCTGGCTCCACGCACGGTGGTCTGTTAACATAGTTTTGACCGCTTGGTTTGACACCCCGGCCTTCGCCAGGAGAGAATCAAGGTTTCGCTTCAAGCGGGAGTAACTCAGCTGGTAGAGTGCGACCTTGCCAAGGTCGATGTCGCGGGTTCGAATCCCGTCTCCCGCTCCATACATCTCTTAACTTCCCGACAGAAAGCAGATTCCTCTTGGACCCGCTTGCTTCCTTCAGCGAGATCGATTCCGCCCGTAACACAACAGGCGGCGCGGCAACCGACAAAGTGGCTTCTGCCCGGGAACTGATCGCCGGCGCCATCCGTGAGTTTCCCGACGGCCTCGCCATCCTCACCAGTTTTCAGCGCGAAGGTCTGGTGGTGCTCGATCTGGTACTCAGCCTCGCTCCCCATACGCCCGTCCTGACCATCGATACGGGCCGCCTCCCCGCCGCCACCTACGACATCATCGCCGCCGTCGAAAAGCGCTACAACACCAAAGTGGAGCTCATCACGCCCGATTCGGCCGAGGTGGCCTCCATGGTTTCGCTTTATGGACGCGATCTGTTCGAAGAGTCGGTACCGAACCGGATGCTCTGCTGCCAGATTCGTAAGGTTCGCCCGCTCGACCGCTATATGACGCGCAACCCCGGCATCAGCGCCATCTTCATCGGGCTGCGCCGCGGCCAGAGCGACACCCGCGCCGAGGTCGAACTCATCGACCGCAGCTCCGAACCGGCTCGCATCAGCGCCATCGCCGACTGGTCAGCCGAAGACGTCGCCGCCTACACTCGCGAGCACGAACTTCCCGAACACCCGCTCTACGCCGCCGGCTATACCAGCATTGGCTGCGATCCCTGCACGCGTGCCGTGGCCGCGGGCGAAAGCGAGCGCGCCGGCCGCTGGTGGTGGGAGTCGGAAACCGACAAAGAGTGCGGCATTCACTTCACGCCGGACGGCCGCGCTGAACGCGCCGTGGACGTGCTGCTGCGCGAAGTCCTTTCGAACACCAAGTGATGGATACGGCACGAAGCGATGTACGCGGAATGACACACACCGGCTTTACTCTCTGGCTCACCGGCATGTCGGGCGCCGGCAAGAGCACCATCTCCGATAAGATCATCGAACGTCTGCGCACCGCCGGCGCGAAAGTCGAACTGCTCGACGGCGACATCGTCCGCACCAACCTCTCCCAGGGTCTCGGCTTCAGCCGCGAGGACCGCGACACCAACATCCGCCGCATCGGCTTTGTCAGTGAACTGCTCTCGCGCAACGGCGTCATCGTCGTGGTCGCCGCCATCTCGCCTTATCGCGAAACCCGCGAGGAGGTGAAGGCAAAGATCGGCAACTTTGTCGAAGTCTTCGTGAACTGCCCGGTGGAAGTGCTCGCCGCCCGTGACGTGAAAGGTCTCTACAAGAAGGCGCTCGCCGGAGAAGTCGGCAACTTCACCGGAATTTCGGATCCTTACGAACCGCCGCTGCATCCCGATGTAGAGGTGCGCACGGACCGCGAGACGGTTGACGAAAGTCTCGACCGCATCTGGGCCGAACTCAGGCGGCGCGGCTTCATTAGCGAATGATCGTCAGTGAATGATCAGCAGAGAATGATCGATCTCCACAGCCACACCGATCGCTCCGACGGCACGTTCACTCCCTCCGAACTGGTCGCCGAAGCCGTCCGTGTCGGCGTGAAGTCGCTGGCCATCACCGATCACGATACCTTTGCCGGCTACGATGCCGCCGTGCCCCTCGCGCGCGAAGCCGGGCTCGAGCTGCTCTGCGGTATCGAAGTCTCCACCAAATTCCACGGTGCTTCCGTGCATCTGCTCGGCTACTTTCTGAACCGCCCGCCATCGGACGAACTGCGTGAGTGGCTCAGGTTCCTGCTCGATCAGCGCCGCGACCGTAACATCCGCCTCATCGCCCGCCTGCGGGAGCTCGGCCTCAACATCACGCTGGAAGAGGTGGAAGTGAAAGGCCGCACCCTCACCGCGCGCCCTCACTTCGCGCGCGTTTTGATGGAAAAGGGCTACGTCAAAACCATTCAGGAAGCCTTCGACGTTTATCTCGATGAATCGGCCCAGGGCTACGTGCAGCGCCACGATGTGCCCATGGCGGAAGCCATCGAACGCATCAGGGCCGGCGGCGGCATCTCATCTTTGGCCCACCCGGTGCGTGTGGCGAAGAACCACTGGTCGACGCTTGAGAAGTACGTCGAAGAACTCGCCAAACTCGGCATGGACTGCGTGGAAGCCCACCACAGCGACCACAGCCCGGAGGACGTGTCGTTCTACACTTCCCTCGCCGCGCGCTTTAAACTCGGCATCACCGGCGGCTCCGATTTCCACGGCGCCAACAAGCCGAACATCTCGCTCGGCACCGGCATCCGGGGCAACCTGCACATTCCGGCCGACCTGCTTCCGAACCTGCGCGAACTAGCCGCCCGATCCTGACTTTGTTTTCTTAACCGCGATTTCTGCACCGCGTCGGTGGAAGTGGGACTGGTGGGCACGGGCAGATTCGAACCGCCGACCTGCCGCTTAGGAGGCGACCGCTCTATCCAGCTGAGCTACGTGCCCACGTATCAGCTATTGTAGCGTCGCATCCCGCGATACCCAATGTCTTTCCGGTAGTGCGCCCCGTCGAAGCGAATCTGCGCCACGGCCGCGTATGCCGCGTCGATGCTCGCCTTCAGATCGGCCCCTCGCGCCGTCACGCCCAGCACGCGTCCGCCGGCGGTGACGATGTCGCCGCCCTCGCGCCTGGTGCCCGCGTGGAAGACCACCGCGCCGCTCACGCTGTCGAGCCCGGCGATCTTCTTGCCTGTTTCGAACGTGCCCGGATAGCCGCCCGACGCCATCACGACGCACGTCGCCGGTTCGTCGGTCCACTCCAGCCGGTCCATGGACAACGCCCCGCGCGCCGACGCCATCAGCACTTCGCCCCAGTCGCTCTTAAGCCGCATCATCAGCGGTTGCGTCTCCGGGTCGCCCATCCGGACGTTGAATTCCAGCACGCTCGGCCCGTTCGGCGTCATCATCAGTCCGGCATAGAGGAAGCCGGTGAAGCCGGTGGCCTGCACCACGGGGTTGATGATCGTGTCGAGCACTCGCCCTCGCATGGCTTCGTCCATCAGCCGCGAATCGGAATATGCGCCCATGCCGCCGGTGTTCGGCCCTTCGTCGCCATCGAACACGCGCTTGTGATCCTGCGAGGGTTCGAGCGGCACCGCCCGCTTGCCGTCACACAGCACAATGAAGCTCACCTCTTCGCCTTCGAGGAACTCTTCCATCACCAGCGGACACGGCAGCGCGGCGATGGCGGCATCGGCTTCCGCGCGATTCTGAGCGATGATCACGCCCTTGCCGGCGGCGAGCCCGTCCGTCTTCAGGACCACCGGATAGCGGAACTCCGCCAGGGCGGCAGTGGCTTCGCCGGCGCTGCTGACGGCGCGGAACCGGGCGGTCGGCACGCCGAGCTTTTCCATGAAGCGCTTGGAGTGAACCTTGCTGCCTTCGAGCGCCGCATTCTCCGCCGTCGGCCCCACAATGGCTAGGCCGCGCGCGCGGAACCGGTCCACCACGCCGGCCACCAGCGGCACCTCCGGACCCACCACCGTGAGATCGATCGAGTTCGCCTCCGCAAACTGGACATAATCCTTAACCGCATGACATGCCGCCACCTGCCCGATCCCGGGATTCCCCGGCATCGCGTAGAGCGCCTTCACCGACGGCGAATTCTTCAGCTTCCATGCCAGCGCGTGTTCGCGCCCGCCCGACCCAATTACTAGTGCTTTCACGGCTACAATGTTATCAATGGCGCACTCGTATGAGGTAGTTGTTGTTGGTGGCGGTCACGCTGGCTGCGAAGCCGCGCGGGCCTGCGCGCGCCTCGGCCTGCGCACCGCCATGATCACGATGAATGCCGACCTCATCGCGCAGATGTCCTGCAACCCGGCCATCGGCGGCATCGCCAAGGGACACCTGGTTCGGGAGATCGATGCTCTGGGCGGCGTGATGGGCGAAGTGACCGATGCCGTCGGTATCCAGTTCCGCCTTCTGAATACCAGCCGTGGCCCGGCCGTCTGGTCGCCGCGCGCGCAGTGCGACAAGAAGCAATACCGCGTCCGCATGAAGGAAGTGCTGGAGCGGGAGCCCAACCTGCACATCAAGCAGGCGGAAGTCGCGTCGCTGATTCTGGAAAACGGCGTCTGCCGCGGCGTCCGGCTGGTGGATGGGCGCAGTATTCCCTCCTCCGCCGTAATCATCACAACCGGCACATTCTTAAAGGGGTTAGCTCATATCGGCGAGCAACGGTTCTCCAGCGGCCGCAACGGCGAGCCGTCGTCGGAAGTGCTCGCCGAACAGATCCGCAACCTCGGACTCGCCTGGACTCGACTGAAGACCGGCACCCCTCCGCGGCTCGACGCCCGCACAATCGATTGGTCGAAGTTCGAACCGCAACCCGGCGATGCCGTCCCTGTTCCGTTTTCCTTCCTGACCGAGAAGATTGACCGTCCCCAGATCCAGTGTTTCCTCGCCCGCACCACCGACGAGATGGCCCGCGTGATCCGCGACTCCATCAGCCGCTCACCTCTCTACAGCGGGCAGATCGAAGGCATCGGGCCGCGTTACTGTCCTTCTATAGAGGATAAGTTCGTCAAGTTCCCGGACAAGGCCACACACCAGATCTTCCTCGAACCGGAAGGTCTCGATACGAACGAGATCTACGTCAACGGCATGTCGACGAGTATGCCGATCGACGTGCAGGCCGCGATGATCGCTTCCATCCCCGGCCTCGAAGACGCCGAGATGATTCGTCCGGGCTACGCCATTGAGTACGATGCCGTGGACGCCCGCGAACTGGATCATCGGCTGGAAGTGAAGAAGTTGCCCGGGTTGTTCCTCGCCGGGCAGATCAACGGGACTTCCGGGTATGAAGAGGCCGCCGGGCAGGGGATTATCGCCGGATTGAATGCCGCCATGTCGGTTCTGGGCCGCGAACCGGTCGTAATCCCGCGCAGTGAGGCCTATATCGGGATCATGGTGGACGATCTGGTGACCAAGGGTACTGACGAACCGTACCGGATGTTCACCTCACGGGCCGAGTTCCGGTTGCATCTGCGCATCGATAATGCGGATGAGCGGTTGACTCCTGTTGGGTATCGAGCCGGCTTGGTCACCCCGGCGCGTTGGGAGTTCTTCGATCGGAAGCGGGAACAGACAGCGAAGTTGATCGAGGCGCTGGAATCCGGTCCGAAGGCGGCCTATCTGCGGCGTCCCGAGGTCAAAATCGCCGAGTTTGAACCGTGGATTCGGGAGATTCTCGGCTGTGAGCCGGAGCGCGGCGTTCTGATGACTGTTGAGACGGCGGTGAAGTATTCGGGTTATCTGGATCAGCAACGGCGGCACATGGAGAAGATGGGCGGTTCAGACAATCGCCCGATCCCGCGTGAGTTTGTTTATCTGAATCTTCCCGGGTTGTCGCGTGAAGTCGGGGAGAAGTTGACTCGTGTTCAGCCAGCGACTTTGGGTCAGGCGGCGCGCATCCCCGGTGTCACCCCGGCGGCGATCTCGATTTTGGATATCCACCTTACGCTGAGTGTTTCACGTGAAACTGTTTCACGTGAAACACAAGGTTAACCCTGTCGCACTTTGACTGCAAAACCAAACCCACTCGAAGCGTGGTTTTGCACGTTCGAACCCAATCGCACCTATGTTTCACGTGAAACAACCGTCCGAAGGAGGCCGGCGCAACCGAAAATTGGCTTCGAATGTGCAAGATGAGCCTGGCACCGGCATCGATGCTCCGAAGCAAAGCCGGCGTTGGCTTCAAACGTGCGAAACGCGTTCACAAACCGCTTCGAACGCGCGGATCGCCCCCGGAGTTGGCTTCGAATGTGCAACACACCCCTGAAATTGGCTTCGAGTGTGCGAAATTCGGCCCACGCGGCAACACAAATGGCTTCGATTGTTCCAATCCCTTCCGTTTCACGTGAAACATGCTAGATTGAGAACTTCCGCCTCAAGCGGCACCAAACGTTCTTTAGGTATTTCGACCGTAACTATCTCAGGCTGAACTCCCTTTGACCAGAATCCTCGCAGTTACCAACCAAAAAGGCGGCGTCGGTAAAACGACCACCGCCGTCAATCTCGCCGCCGCGCTCGCAGCCAACGACGTCAACGTCCTTCTCATCGACTGCGACTCGCAGGGTAACGCCACCAGCGGCGTCGGAATCCAGAAAACCGAGGGCATGCACACCCTCTACGACGTCCTCATCGACGGCAAAGACCTGACCAACGCCATCCAGCACACAGAGATGGAAGGCCTCGACATCCTCCCGGCGGACAAGAACCTCATCGGCGTCAACCTCGAACTCACCAACGCCGCCGATCGCGAGTCCGTCCTCCGCCAGCGGCTCCACGGCCTGCGCGGCAAATACCACTTCATCATCATCGATTGCCCGCCGGCCCTCGATCTGCTCACTTTGAACGCTTTGATGGCCGCCGACGCCGTACTCGTGCCGATCCAATGCGAATTCTTCGCCCTCGAAGGCATTTCCAGTCTGATGGACACCATCGACCGCGTGCGTGAATCGTTCGGCCATCCCCTGCAAATTGAAGGCATCCTGCTGACCATGTACGACGAGCGCACCAACCTCGCCCGTCAGGTTGCAGCCGACCTCCGCGAATTCTTCCAGAACGAGGTGCTGCGCACCGTGATTCCGCGCAATATCCGCCTCGCCGAAGCCCCCAGCCACGGCAAACCCATCCTTCTCTATGACCCAGGGTCGAAGGGATCGGAAGCTTACATCCAACTGGCGAAAGAGATTCTGACTCATGAGCAAACACGATCCGCGCAAAGCGCTCGGTAAGGGCATCAACGCGCTTTTACCGCGCCGCACCGCCGCCGAAGCGCCGGCCCAGACGCCGGCCACCCCCGCCCAGTCCACTCCGGTGGCAACACCGCCGGTTTCCGATTCGGGCCCGGTTGCGAATAAAGACATCCGCACCCTCCCGATTGAGAAGGTGACGCCCAATCCGAACCAACCGCGCCGCGAGTTCGACGAGGCATCGCTGATGGAACTCGCCCAGTCCATCGAACGCGACGGCATCATCCAGTCCATCGTGGTTCGCGAAAACGGCCCCGACTCCTGGCAGATCATCGCCGGTGAACGCCGCTGGCGCGCCGCAAACCTGGCCGGACTGAAAGAAGTCCCCGTCTCCGTCCGCACGGCGAACGACGAGAAGACGATGGAACTGGCCATCGTCGAGAACATCCAGCGTGAGGACCTCAATCCGATCGACCTCGCCCTCGCCTTCCATCGCATGGCGGACGAACTGGCTCTGAGCCACGAAGAGATCGGCCGCAAGACCGGCAAAGAGCGCACCACCGTCACCAACTCTTTAAGATTGTTGCAGTTACCTTCTACGGTGCAGCACATGGTGCGGAACCGCGAACTCTCCCCCGGTCATGCCCGCGCGCTGCTGAAGCTCGCCGATGCCGCGCTCATCGAAGAAGTCGCGGTGAAGTGCGTCGAAGAAGGCTGGTCGGTCCGGCGGATTGAAGAGTACACGCGGCCTGAGCAGGAAGCCCCGGCCGCGCCGCGCAAGAGCCGCAGGAAGGAAGAGCCGAAACCGCTCGATCCCAATGTCAAAGCGGCGCTGAGTGAACTGGAAGCCGCGCTGGGTACGCGCGTTCGCATCGTCGAAAAAGCGGGCGGGAAGGGCTATCTGGAGATCGATTACTACTCGGCCGACGACCTGGAACGGATCTACGAGACGATCGTCACGCAGACCAAATCATAATTGTACGATTTCGTACAATTACTTCCGCATCAGCTTCAGAATCGCTTCCAGCTCCTGGCGAATGCCGGGCAGCGGATCGTCGGTCGTGAACAGCGACACCTGTCGTACCGGTTTCGGCTTCGGTGTCTTCGTCGGTTTGGGGGCCGTCTGGAGCGCCTTTCGCGCCCCTTCGATGGTGAACTTCCTGTCGTAGAGCAGGTGCTTGATGTTGAGCAGCAGCTCCACGTCTTTGCGGCGGAACATGCGCTGCCCGGTGTCGGACTTGCGCGGCGACAGACCAGGGAACTCGGTCTCCCAGTAACGCAGCACGTATGCCTCGACTCCGACCAACTGGCTGACCTCGCCAATCTTGAAGAAGAGCTTGTCCGGTATGGGAACCGGAATTTGTTCCTGAGGCTCGTCCACCATCGTCATCCTACCGCGATCACTATATTAAACCGCAACCGCCCGGTATAATTGTCCGTTACATACCCCGTGGGAACCAACCGTCCAACACCGCCGCCGGGCCGAAGCGTAGCGCCGAACTATGGCCGACCGACGGACCGCAACTTCGAGCTGAAGTCCGCGATCCACAAGAAGCTGCTCACGGTGCTGAACCTCGAGCGCGTGGCCTCGCTGCCCAAGGAGCGTCTGCGCGCCGAAATCGGCCGCGTGGTGGAACGGTTGCTCGAAGACGAACGCGTGCCGATGACGGCCAGCGACCAGAACCGCATCATCGAGGAAGTGCTCGATGAAGTGCTGGGCCTCGGGCCGCTGGAGCCGCTGCTGAAAGAGCCGTCCATCTCGGACATCCTCGTCAACCGCGCGGATAAGGTTTACATCGAACGCGGCGGCAAGCTGGCGGAGACGCCGGTGCGGTTCCGCGACGATGCGCACCTGATGCACATCATCGAAAAGATCGTCTCGCAGGTGGGACGCCGCATCGATGAAGCGCAGCCCATTGTCGACGCCCGCCTCGCCGATGGTTCGCGCGTCAACGCCATCATTCCGCCGCTGGCGCTCGACGGCCCCTGCCTCAGCATCCGCCGCTTCGGCCGTCACGTCATCACGCAGGACGAAATGATTCAGTACAAGACGGTGATGCCGTCCATGCTGAAATTCCTCGCCGCCTGCGTGCAGTGCAAGACCACGATTCTCATCTCCGGCGGCACCGGTTCCGGCAAGACGACCACGCTCAACGCGCTCTCGCGCTTCATCCCCGAAGAAGAGCGCATCGTGACGATCGAAGACACCGCCGAACTGCAACTGCAGCAGCGGCACGTGGTGAAGTTCGAAACGCGTCCGCCGAATCTGAACAAAGAAGGCGGCATCAACCAGCGGGCGCTGCTGCGCACGGCGCTGCGTATGCGTCCGGATCGCATCATCGTCGGCGAATGCCGCGGCGCCGAAGCGCTGGACATGCTGCAGGCGATGAACACCGGCGTGGAAGGTTCCATGAGCACGGTGCACGCCAACACGCCGAAGGACGCGTTTTCGCGCCTCGAAACCATGGTGATGATGGCCGATCTCGAAATCCCCACGCGCGTGATTCTGCAACAGCTGGCGTCGGCGATCAAGGTGGTGGTGCAGGTGACGCGTCTGCAGGACGGTACGCGTAAGATCGTGAGCATCGCCGAAGTCATCAAGGCGCATGACGATCATGTGGAACTGCAGGAGGTCTTCACCTTCGAGCGCAAGGGCGTGACGGACGCGGGCAAAGTGCAGGGCACGTTCCGCTCCACGGGCGTGCGGCCGAAGATCATGGACCGGCTGCGGCTGAGCGGCATCACGCTGCCGGATTCGGTCTTCACCGAAACCGTCAACGTGAACCTGTAGCGCGCCGCGCGAGCTACGCGGCGTCCGTGCTGCTCCGTCCGTGCTTCGGAGCCGTTCGTTTTACGATGGCGACGCCGGCGAAGATAATCGCCATCGCCGCCAGTTCGCGCGGGCCGGCCGGTTCGCGAAAGAACAGCCAGCCGAGGAACACGGCCACGGCCGCATTCACGTAGGTGTAAATCGAAACCACGGCTACCGGCAGGCGATCCAGCGCGAAGATATACGAACTGTATCCAACCACCGAACCGAAGATCACAAGGTACGCGACCGCCGCCATACTCCGCAGCGAGGGCGCTGCATGGATTCCGCCGAACGCCAGCGCAATCGGGATAAAGACGATGCCGGCCGCCAGTTGCTGCACGGCGCCGGTCACGATCGGATGCGCCACAATGTGCTGCCGCCGCTGGTAGATGGAACCGGCGTTCCAGCTCACCGAACTAACCTGCACGATCAGAAAACCGATCAGCATCGCATGATCGAAGCCGCTTGCGCCGGGAAGCAACAACAGCACGGCGCCGGCCAGCCCCACGCACATGCCGGCAACGGTTGGCATGTGAAGACGCTCGCCGCCGAGCATCGCTTCAATCCCCACCAGCCAGAACGGGCCGAGCGTAATGAACAGACTCGTCATGCCGCTCGGAATGCGTTGTTCGGCGAAAAAGATGGCGCCGTTGCCGATGCCATGAACGATCACGCCGCAGAGGCAGGCCACGCGCAGCTCACGTCCACGCGGAATATGCGCGCCGCGCAGCAGGGCGGCAATGAGCAGGATGGAGCCGGACAGCAGATAGCGCGTCGCAATCACCACCAGCGGCGGCAGGCTCTCCAGCGAGATGCGGATGGCGAGATAGGTGGTGCCCCAGAAGAAACAGACCGAGGCGAGAGCCGCGTAAGCGAGCGGCGTCGGGCGGCGGGGCGACATTCTCCCAGCCTACCGCTTCCCAGCCTGCCGCTCCCCAGCCTGCCGCTCCGGCACAGCGTTGACGAATCCGCTGCCAGCTCGTGTCGCCGGCTCGTGACACCGGCTCGTGACACCGGCTCGTGACACCGGCTCGTGACACCGGCTCGTGACACAAGCTATGGCACGGACGGTGACAGGCCGACGCTCAGCAGCGGGACCGCAAATACCGAGGAGCCGGTGACGTTGGTGAAGACGTGAGTGACGCCGGTCGCCGTGTCGAATGTCTCGAACGAATACGCCAGCGAACAGGAGTTGCTGACGATCACGTTCGGCGTCGCGAAGGGCGCCGAACTGACCGATATCTGGCCGCGAATCACGGTGCGCGCGCCGCCGCTGACGCCAAGCGATGCGTACGGCAGACTCGCGGAGAAGATCTGGCCCGGCAGGATGCTGAACGTCGCCGCCTTGCCGATTGTGCCGCCGCCGCTGCTCAGGAACGAGATGGTTCCGTTGCAGATGGGAGCCGCCACGGGATTCAGCGTGCCGCTGGTTGTTGCCGAAATCACCGTGGTGTTCACCACGTTGATCTGCGCGGTCTCCGTTGCCGCGAGTCCCACCGGCAAAAATACGTACGACTGCGTAAAGTTCACCGGCGTCGGAGTGGCCGCGGGTGAGCTGATAACCTGCGCAAATGCGGTACCCGCCAGCACGCACGCCGCGCCCGAGAGTCTCCAAAAGGTTCCGTAGTTCGACATTTCACTGCTCCTTCTGGTCCCTCTTGATTATCGGACGAATTCACTCCACCTGCGTTTCCGGTTGTGTCAACATGAGAGGTTGATCGTTACACTCACCATGAATCCGGCGATTGACCGGACCATCGGCGTCGACCGGCTTGCGTTCGATGACCGCGCCTACATTCTTTCCAGCAACGACTCGGCCGGCGGACGCGGCATCAACGCGGCGCGCGTCATTCACTCCTTCGGCGGCGACACGGTGGCGATTCTGCCCGTCGGCGGCGACCGCGGCGTCCGCATCGGCCACCATCTGGAAGATTGCGGCTTCCGCGTGGAGCAGGTGCCGATCCGGAATGACATACGCCGCAACTTCACCATCACGGATCGCCACGGCCTCACCATCAAGCTGAACGAAATCGGCCCGCGGCTCGACAAAACCGAACTCGCCAACATCGAGCAGGTTGTGGACCGGCACCTCGAACACGCCCGCTGGCTCATGCTGTGCGGCAGCCTGCCGCCGGGCGTTCCCGCTGACTTTTATGCACGCATGATCGAGCGCGCCAAACAGCGCGGCGTGAAGACTCTGCTCGATACCGATGGCGACGCGCTCGGCCGCGGCATCGAAGCCGGACCCACCGTGGTCACGCCCAACCAGCAGGAAGCCGAACGGCTGCTGAACACCGTACTGCTCACGCGCGCACATGCCATCACGGCGGCGCGGAAGATCGTCACCATGGGCGCCGAAGCGGTGGCACTCTCGCTCGGCCCGCGTGGCGCCATCGGGGCGTGGCTCGATGCGGACGGCAAAGAACAGGTGGTGGAAGTGATTCCGCCGCGCGTGGACGCAATCTCGCCGATCGGCGCCGGCGATGCCAAACAGGCGGCGCTCGCCTGGGCGATGGACCGGGGCGACGCGTTTCCGCAGGCGCTGGCGTGGGGCGTTGCCTCCGGCACGGCATCCGCAAAACTGCCGGGCATGACATTCGGAACTTTGGCGCAAACCACGGAAATTCACCAGGACGTGGATTTGCGCCACGTCGAACTTTGACCGAGCGGCCAACCAGCGAGAGCAATTCAGGCCCGCGACCGCCGGCGCGACCTTCGGTCCTGCGGTCGGCCGGCGTCATTTCCGCGGCGGTGATGGCGAGCCGCATCACCGGACTGCTGCGCGAAAGCGTACTCAGCTGGATGCTGGGCGCGGGCGCCGCCAACGACGCCTACGTCCTCGGCTACCGCATCCCCAATCTCACGCGCGAACTGTTTGCCGAAGGCGCGCTCTCCTCGGCCTTCGTGCCCACGTTCACGCGCTACCTGACCACGAAATCGAAGGAAGAAGCGCGCGAACTTTCCAACATCGCCGGCACGATGGTTCTGCTGATTACCGCAATGCTGGCGCTGCTCGGCATGGCGCTGAGTCCGTGGCTCACCACGCTGTTCGCGCCGGGCTTCCGCGCGGTGCCCGGCAAGTGGGAACTGGCGGCGGAACTGATGCGGACCATGTTCCCCTACGTCGTGCTGCTGGCTCTTTCCGCGCAGGCGCAGGGCATTCTCTACTCCAGCGGCAAGTTCGGCGTGCCGGCGCTTTCCACCAGCGTGTCGAACCTCGCGACGGTGGCGTTCGGCGTGCTGCTGGGGTACGGGCTCGGTCCGCGAATCGGTGTGACTCCCGTGCAAGGCATGGCGTTCGGCGTGGTGCTGGGCGGGGCGGCGCAGCTCGCGTTCCAGCTGCCGAGCGTCTGGCGGGAAGGCTTCGCGTGGCGGCCGCGCTGGAATATTCGCCGCAATCTGCGGCATGAAGGGGTCCGGCACATTCTGATGCTGATGGGTCCGGCGATTGTGGGCAGCGCTTCGGGCCAGATCAACGTACTGGTGACCACAAACCTCGCGGCGGGGCTGCGCGACGCGCACGGTCACGTGATGAACGGGCCGGTCAGCTGGCTGTCTTACGCGTACCGGTTCTTTGCGCTGCCGATGGGGGTGTTCGCCGTCTCGATCGCCTCGGCAACGCTGCCCAGCATCTCGCGCAGCGCGGCCGAAAAGAATTTCGGCGAGTTTCGCGACACGCTGTCGCGCTCCATCGTGATGATCCTGATGCTGACGGCGCCTGCGTCGGCGGGCCTCGCGGTGCTGGGCGAGAGCATGATCGGAATCGTCTATCAGCACGGCCGGTTTCTGGCGGAGGACACCGTCCAAACCGGCCTCGCGCTGGAAGGCTTCGCTCTGGGCCTCGCCGGATATTCGGTGCTGCGTCTGGTGGCGCCGGCATTTTATGCGCTGGGCGATGCGAAGACGCCCATGCTGGTGAGCCTCGCGGCGGTGGTGGTGAATGCCGCGACGGCAACGGCGCTGGTCCGCGTGTTCGGCTTCGGCCACGCGGGGCTCGCGCTGTCTATGGCGCTGCTCTACACGTTCAGCGCGGTCACGCTGCTCTGGATCCTGCGCGGGAAGATCGGCGGCATTAACGGCCGCGCCATGACGCGGAGCTTCGCCAGGATTCTGATCGCGGCGGCGGCGACCGGACTGGTCTGCCGCGGCGTAGTGCTGGCGTCGCACCACTTCTTCGGTGCGAGCCTTGCGGCCCGCGTGCTGGACGTGGCGGCGGGCATTCCCGCGGGCGCCGCATCCTTTTATATAGTCGCCGCGGCGCTGCGGATCCCGGAGCTGGCCGAAACACGGGCGGCGGTGATGCAGAAGCTGGGACGCGCCCCTCGGATCATCCGTTGACATCGTTCTGAAACGCGTCCGTCATCCCCTGTAAACGCCAGTTTCTTAGTCTGGATAGTCACCATGAAATCCGTAACCGGCCGGCTCATCCTTGTGGGCGCATTTCTCGCGTCCGCGCTACTGGCGCAGAATCAGAATTCCGTCCTGACGGGGCGGGTAACGGACCCGTCCGGTTCCGGCGTGCCGAACGCCGCAATCCGGGTGACGGAACATGCCACCGGCGCCGCCCGCGACGGGCGCAGCATCGAGGACGGCACGTATCGCTTCGACCTGCTGCCGCCGGCGAGTACTCACTCCAGGTGACCGCCCAGGGATTTCAGACGGTGGAAGATTCGAAGATGAATCTGCAGTTCCGGGGCGAGCTGTTCAATCTGGCGAACCACCCGAACTACAATCTGATCGGCCGCATCGTCAACGATCCCACGTTCGGGATCGTGCAGAACCAGCTTCCCCCGCGGCAGATTCAGCTGGCGCTCAAGCTCAGCTTTTAAACGTCGTTTCGGCGGCAGAGCGATGCGAGGCATGCGTCCCGGCGCGGACGCAGCCTCGCCATCCCGCCGTGATTCAGATCGCCTCTGTTAAACTCCAGTAACAACGAATATGCTTCCCGATATCACGCATGCGATCCGCCTCCAGGTGCTGGACGACCGCACTGCCGAGCTGCTCAAAGAAGTGGCGACGCTGCCGAAGCACATCGCCGAGATCGAAAAAAAGCTGGAAAGCCACCAGCGCCAGCTGGACCACGACCGCGCGCAGCAGACCGCGAATCAGCGCGAGCGCAAGCGCCTCGAAGGCGAAATCCAGACCCAGGAAGGCAAGATCACCAAGCTCAAAACGCAGATGATGGACGCCAAGACCAACGACCAGTACCGGGCGTTCCAGCATGAGATCGACTTCTGCACCACCGAGATCGGCAAGCACGAAGACAAGATCCTCGAGCTGATGGGCGCGGCCGAACCGCTGGACAAAGCGGTGAAGGCGGCCGAGGCGGCGCTGGCGGTGGAGAAGAAACAGGTGGAAGCGGAGAAGGACGCGGCGCGCGAACGCACGGCGGTGGATCAGAAAGAGATCGACGGCCTGAAGGCGGAGCGGGCGAAGATCGTCGCCGAAATGTCCCCGAAGATCGCTTCCGAGTACGAGCGGATCCGCAAGGGCCGGGCGGGCGTGGCGATCGCCGAAGTCGTGGGCGGCCGGTGTACGAAGTGCAACATCATGCTGCGTCCCCATTTTCTGCAGGAGCTGAAGCGGGGCGATGTGGTGATGGTGTGCGAGAGCTGCAAACGGATGCTGTACTGGAATCCGCCGGTGAATCCGGCCGACCTCGGCGCCGCCACCAGTTAAGCGGCGCTCGTCGCAAAAGCCACTTCGGCCAAAAAAAAGCGCCGGCCAAAAAAAAGCGCCGGGAGGTTAGTCCCGGCGCGGCTCCAAGCAAACTCTTTACTTAAATCCCTGGTCCACCGATAAAGCGTGTGCCCACCAGAGCGGCGGCCGTGGCAATCATGATGTGAGCCAGCGGCAGACGGGGGCGGATCTCCTCTTCCATCCGGCTGGCGCGCGGACGGAAGAAGCCGTTGCCCGCTGTCGAGGGGGCACCCGCGGCGGCTGCGGCAGCCGCCGGCGGCTCCTCATTGAGCGCCCGCTGCAGGTGATTTTCGAAACGCAGATCGAGAACAGTCGGCTCCTGCCCCTGCGCCGCGTACGCCGGGGGCGCCATGGGAGCGGGGGCCGGTTCCACGGCCCGCTTTTCGCAAAGGCGTTCCACGGCGTCCACCAGCTTCTGCAGATTGGTATCTGCCAGGCCGGCCCGGTGCGTCAGATCGGCAAGCGACGCCGACTGATCGATGAGCTTGTGTTCGAGAGCGGTGATGCGCGAGGAGATGCGGCTGTCGAGCGACTCTTCGAACGCAGCCACCGCGCTCGCCACCGATTCCTTGATTTCCGTATGCAGACGCTGGCGCACCTGTTCGACGCGCGACCCGACGGCAGCTTCGATTTCGGCGGGCAGCGAGGCGGCAACCTCTTTAAAGCGGCGCTCGGTGAGGCGGATTTCCGCTTCGGCCAGCTTCTCGGCCTCGGCTGTCCGGATGCGCAGAAGTTCCAGTTCGCGCGTCTGCTCGTCGAGCCGGTGCTCGATGTTCGAGATGGACGCCCGGACGGCGGCGACATCGGCGGAGAGCTCAGAAGATGGGCGCGATTCCGCTCGAGCCACACGCGACTCCATGCGGTCGAGCCGCTGAATCAGCGGTTCAAGATCCCGGCGGTCCAGATCGACAGGGGCTTCCCGGCGTATCGGCGATTTCGTCCGGCGAAAGGCCGAACCGAAGCCAATAGCCAGTCCCGTGCCAGCGGCGATTGCAAAACCACGTAGAAAATTACCGGCCATAGGGCGACCTCGCCTCCAGTATAGTGGGTAAAGTGTCGATATTGCTACACAATCCAGGGGAAAACCTGAAAAAAGTTGCGCCGTAACATAGGCAGAATACGGGCATTACGCGCCGAACCGGGTCAATACCGGATAAGCGGCCGCATTCTGCGAAATTCGCGTTACGCAATATGTGCGCCCGTGGTGCCGACATAAATTGAGTACAGGGACTGACTCGCAGCCATAAACAACCGGTTCCTCTTCGTACCGGCGAAGCAGATATTTGCGCAGTTTTCCGGCAGCCGAATGATGCCGATTCTTTCGCCGCTCGCCGCCACGATCTGAACGCCCGGGCGCGCGCCACACCAGAGGTTACCATCGGCATCGCAGCGAATTCCATCGGCGGCGGCCCTGGCACCGGCAATAGGAGTACCAGTGGAGTCCGGGATATCCAGCTGCACGAAGCGCTTGCCGTTGCGCAGGACCCGGCCGTCGAGATCGAAGACCTTCACTTCGCGACTACTACCCGTGTCGGCAATGTACACCTTCTTATAGTCGGGCGAGAAGCAGATGCCGTTGGGTCCATCGATCTCGTCATAAACTCGGGCCATCTGGCCGGTGATGCCGTCAACGCGGTAGACGGATTCCTTATTCTCCTTTTCGGCGCGGAAGCCTTCGTAGTTGCCGCTGATGCCGTAGGGAGGGTCGGTGAACCAGATGCTGCCGTCGGGGTGGACGACGATGTCGTTCGGCGAGTTCAGCCGTTTGCCCTCGAACTTATCGGCGATGACGGTCACCGTACCGTTGTACTCGTAGCGAACCACGCGGCGGCCGCCGTGCTCGCACGAAAGCTGCCGGCCCTGGTAATCGAAGGTGTTGCCGTTGGAGTAGCCGGAAGGGTTGCGGAAAACCGAGACGCGGCTATCCTCTTCGAGGAAGCGCATCTGGACGTTGTTGGGGATGTCGCTCCAGACCAGATACCGGCCGACGCCGTTCCAGGCCGGACCCTCGGCCCACAGTGTGCCGGTATAGTGTCGGCGGATGGTGGTGTTGCCGATGATGTACTTGCGGAAGCGCTGGTCGAGCGCGATGACGTCGGGGTCGGGATATTGGATGGGCGTGACGCCCGTGTAGTCGCGGGGCGTCGAGCCGTTGGAGGTGGCGGTCTGGGCGCGGGCGGCGATTGCCGTTGCGGCGGCAGCGGCGGCGGTGTTCAGGAAGGCGCGGCGGGATGGCATTAGAGATAGGTATATCGCAGATTGCGGCCTTCCCGTGCCAAACAAAATCCCGGTGCCAAACAAGATCCGGTGCCAAACTAAATTCATGGACGTGCGGCCTTACGAAGCGAACGATCTGGCAGCGTGCCTCGCGGTCTTCGATTCGAACGTACCGGACTACTTCGATGCGGCCGAGCGGGCGGAGTTCGAAGAGTTCCTCACTGCCGGGCCGCTCCCCTACGTCGTGCTGCAAAACGACGGCGCCATTGTGGGGTGCGGCGGCTGGGAACTGGTAGCCGACGAAAAGCTCGCCAGCCTGACCTGGGGCATGGTGCGGCGCGACCTGCATCGCCAGGGACTGGGGCGCTTCCTCCTGCTGTACCGTCTTCGCGAGGTGACGAAGGCGGGCGTCGCGGCGCGGGTCCGGATCGACACGTCGCAACGCACCTCCACCTTCTATTACAAGCAGGGCTTCAAGGTGGTGGACATCGAAGAGGACGGTTACGCGCCCGGCCTCGACTGCATTGAGATGGTGATGAAGCTGAACGTCTGTGCCTGACGGCCGGCCGGCGCTTACGCGAAGTCCGGCGTCAGTTCGTCGAGTTCGGCGCGCGTGAGGTCGCGGCGCTCGGTGTACGCCGGGTGGTCGCAGACAATCGCAGCGGCGGAAGGGAAGCCCTTCACCTGCGCGTCGCTCATCCGGAATTTGATGTACTGCACGGAGCTGATGCGGTCGGTCGCAATCTGGCGCGGGTCGAAGATGGCGCACGTGCGGCCTGCGCCCGGCACTTCCAGCCACAGGTGCTTTTCGAGGCCGAGCAGTTCGCGCAGCTTCACGTCGCGCTCGGCGGGCGTTTCGTACTCAATGAGCAGCGACGCGCAAAGCTCGCCCTGCGCCGGGATCAGCTCGTTGTAGGTTTCCACTTCGTGAGCAATGTCGGACGGCTTCGTGATGCGCTCGATCCGCATCATCTCCTGAATCTGATAGCGCACCGTTTCGCGATTCTCAAACAGCAGCGTCAGGTGGTCGCCCACGTGAATGCGGCGGCGGTCCTTCAGCGCCAGAATCTGCGGACGGAGGGTGTCGCGGGCGATCTCGTAATCGGCGACGCTCTTGATTTCGGACAGTTCAACGGGTTGCATGATGGTTTACGCCTGTTCCTTTTTCACTTTGTTCGGGAAGCCATCGGGCCGATACGCGCGGGCCAGCACCTGGATGGGATGAATCGGCCGCACGCCGAGCGCCTGATCGAACTGCACGGCGGCGAGCGGACAATCGGTGGCCGTCACTTCGGCTTCGGTCTCTTTCATTTCGTCGAAGGCCTTCTTGCCGGCGAGCATCGAAAGCGGGAAGAATTCCTTCTTCATGGCGAAGGTGCCGTCGTGCGCGCTGCACTGATCCACCAGCTTGATCTCCGCGCCGGGAATGGTGCGCATCATGTCGCGCGAACGGAAGCCGATATTCTGCGCCTTGAGATGGCAGGGCAGGTGGTAGCCGATTTTGCCCGGCGTCGACTGGAAGTCGCGATTGAACTGGCCGGTCTTCTTCAGCTCGAAGAGATATTCGTTGAGATCCATAGTGGCCTCGCCGACCTTCTTCGCTTCTTCCGTTCCCACCAGCTCCGCGTACTCCTTCTTCAGCATGTAGGAACACGTGGGATTGATCGCCACAATCTTCTTACCGGCTTCGACCGACGGCAGCAGACTCTCCACATTCTGCTGCGCCAGCTTCTTCGCCAGCGCCACGTCGCCCGATTCGAGAGCCGGCATGCCGCAGCAGTTCTGCTTCGGACACGTCAACGCGACGCCGCTCTTTTCGTAGACGGCCACCGCATCCTTCGCGACCTGCGGATTGTAGTGTTCCACAAAGCAGGTGGTGAAGAGCACGGCCTTCGACGTATCGCCCGAGGGCGTGTTCTTCTCCATCCACTTCGAGAACGTCTCGGGCTGGAATTCGGGCAAAATCTTTTCGTGATGGATGCCGATGGTGGCTTCGGCAATCTGCCGCAGCAGCGGCTGCTTATTGGCCCAGTTGGCGATGCCCGGCGTCATGCCGCCGATGCGGCCCATCTCTTCGGGGCGGGCGAGCAGCTTCGCGCGCAGGTCGATGCCCTGTTCCTGTTTGCGGACGGCGTTGGCGCGCAGCAGAAGGCGCGGAAAATCGAGCTGGAATTCGTGGCCGTCGTCCGGCGTGTAGGGGCACTTCACGTAGCAGAGCTTGCATTGGTAGCAGGTATCGAGGACGCGCTCGTTTTCGGCCAGCGTCAGTTTGCGGACGTCGCCATCGTGGCGATCCACGGCGTCGAAAAGTTCCGGAAACGAGGGGCAGAGGTTGAAGCAAAGGCGGCAGCCATGGCAGATTTCGAAGATGCGCTCCACTTCCGGATCGAGCGCGTCGCGATCCCAGTATTTGCGGTCATTGGGATCGTAAGTGAGTCCGGCGGTTGGCTTGCCTTTGATGACGTCCATGGGTTGTAATCGGTTCGTTCGTTGGAAAAAAGGGGCGGCCACCGGAGCAGCCGCCCGAGGTGAGAGAAAAAACTAGGAAATCGACGCGAGGCCCTGGGCGAAGCGGCCGGCGTGCGACTTTTCCGCCTTGGCGAGCGTTTCGAACCAGTCGGCGATTTCCGAGAAGCCTTCTTCGCGCGCGGCCTTCGCCATGCCGGGATACATGTCCGTGTATTCGTGCGTCTCGCCGGCGATGGCGGCCTTCAGGTTGTCGGAGGTGTCGCCGATCGGCAGGCCGGTGGCCGGGTCGCCGACCTTCTTCAGATAATCGAGGTGGCCGTGCGCGTGGCCGGTTTCGCCCTCGGCGGTGTCACGGAACAGGCCCGCGACATCGGGGTAGCCTTCCACGTCCGCCATCTTGGCGAAGTAGAGGTAGCGGCGGTTGGCCTGGGATTCGCCGGAGAAGGCGTCCTTCAGGTTCTGATGCGTTTTCGATCCGTTGAGAGTTGCCATTTTGTGATTCCTTTTGGGGTTGAGATTCAGAGACTCCGGAACTAACTGGCGCCCGCGGACCGGCTGCATTGCCCGCAGGTGCCCCGAAAAACCACTTCGTAACTGCGAATGTTGTGGCCGCCCAGATCCGGCTGCCCGGACTGGCGCGGCAGCTCGAACCACGCTATGTCTTCCACCGCCCCGCAGTCATCGCATACAAAATGATGGTGCGGATGCAGGTTCGCATCGTAACGCGCGGCGTTGCTGTCGGAGGGAAATTCGCGCACCAGCCCGGCGCGCGTCAGTTCCTTCAGGGTGTTGTAAACGGTGGCACGCGAAACCAGCGGTTCACGCTCGGTGAGCGCGGCGTAGATTTCGTCGGCCGTCGCGTGATACGGCCCGGCGGCCAGATACTTGAGCACGCCGTAACGCTGCGCCGTGAAGCGGAGACCGCTGGCCCGCAGATGGTGCTCGATGTCGGGTGCGGGGGTCATAAGATTAGATTAAATCTAATCTTAGACTGTTGTCAAGTTAAGAGACGGTCAATTTCACGTGAATCGAATTCACGTGGAAAACATGCTACTGCGCCTGCGGAGCGCAGTGCTTTTCGAAGGCTTCAGTCAGCAGGCGCGAGATCTGGAAGGCGTCGCGCGGCTCAATCTCGCTGCGATGCATCATGTAGACCGGCTTGCCGTTGCGGAAAATCGCCACCGACGGCGATGACGGCGGATAATCCGCCAGCAGATTGCGCACGTGCGCGACCGCGGCATCGTCGCCACCGGCGAATACGGTTGCGGCCTTGGCCGGCTTCACCGCGTGCTGCAGAGCCATGCCGATTCCGGGCCGCGCCTTACCGGCGGCGCATCCGCAGACCGAGTTCACCACCATCAGGACGGTTTCGTTTTCCGCGAGGACGCGGTCAACGTCGGCGGGCGTGCGCGTTTCTTCGACGCCAAAACGCGTCAGATCCTGGCGCATGGGGACGAGGAGTTGTTCAGGGTAAGCCATTTGATTCTATTTTCCTACACGGCCCGCCGCGCAGGCGAGTGTCTGTTTTACGTTACACTGACGAATTGAAATGCATCGCCTCGCAACAGCCCGGCGCATCGTCACGACCCTCGGCATCGGGGCGGCGCTCCTCGGCGGAACGCTGTTCGCTCAGATGAAGACCGCGCGCCGCGAAGTGAACATCGCGGCCGCGTCGAATCTCACGGACGTCTTTCGCCAGGCCGGCACGCAGTTCGAAGCAGCCACCGGCATCCACGCCATCTTCAGCTTCGGCGCCACGGCGCAGTTGACGCAGCAGATTGAAAACGGCGCACCCTTCGACGTGATCGCAGCCGCCGACACGGAGCACATCGAAGCGCTCGATGCGAAAGGCCTGCTGGCAACGGGATCGCGCGCGGTCTATGCGGTGGGCGTGCTGGCGTTGTGGATTCCGCCGGGCAGCCGCGCGCCGAGCGCCACGCTGGCCGATCTTGCGCGGCCGGACGTGAAGGTCATCGCCATCGCCAGGCCGGAACTGGCACCGTACGGAGCCGCGGCCGTCGAATCGCTCCGCCATGCCGGCCTGTGGGAGAAGGTGCAGGCGCGGGTCGTCTATGGCGAAAACATCAGCGCGGTGAAGCAGTACGGCGCGTCGGGCAATGCGGACGCGGTATTCACGGCATACTCGCTGGTGATGAAGGAAGCGGGCAAGGTCATTCAGATGGGCGACGACACGCACAAACCCATCGCCCAGGCGCTGGGGATCGTCAGGGCTTCGAAAAATCCGGAAGCCGCGCGGGCCTTCACGGAGTTTCTGCTCCGCGGCAAGGGGCGGGACATTCTGGCGGCGTCGGGCTATCGCATCCCGCGCTGAGCCCTCCGCAGCCTTGTCCTTTTTACAAGACACTGGTATCTTTACAAAGTATGCAGATGCCAACGGGCATGAAGATCCCGCTCGCCTGCCTGCTGGCCTGCCTGGCCTGCCGGGCCCAGTCGGGAAACAGCGGGCTTTCCGGTGGAGTCAGCGACCGCCAGCGGCTGCCCGTCCCGGCGGCGCGGGTGACCGCCGTGCAACACGCAACGGGCATCGCAACTTCCGGACAGACCGATAGCCGCGGCGATTATCACCTGCTCGGCCTCGCCGCCGGAGAATACACGCTGTCCTTTGAAAAAGACGGCTTCCGCACCTACCGGCAGACCGGCATTACGCTGCGAACGGGCGAAAGCCTTGCGCTCGATGCCACGCTCGACGTTGGCCCGCGGCTCGAATCGATTGAGGTTCGCGCCGATGCCTCCCGCCTCCAGACCAGCACCGGCACCTTCACCCAATACCTCAGCCAGCAGGAAACGGACACGCTGCCGCTCGACGGGCGGAACTTCATCCCGCTGGTGGCCCTCTCGCCCGGCGTTGCGCTTCCCGGCGGCGGCTCGCTGCTGCCGCGACTCAACGGCAGCCGTCCGCGCACCAACGAATACATTTACGACGGCATCAGCATCCTGCAGCCCGAGCCCGGCCAGGTGGCGTTCTATCCGGTGATCGATGCCATCGAAGAGCTGCAGCTGAACATCAATTCCTATTCGCCGGAATACGGCCGTTCCAACGGCGGCACGGTCATTGTGGCCGGCAAGTCGGGCTCGAACCAGCTCCACGGTACGCTCTATGAATTCCTTCGCAACGAAGACCTCAATGCGCGGAACCTGTTTGCCCAGTCCGGCCCGAAGCCGGAATTCCGCCGCAACCAGTACGGCGGAACCATCGGCGGTCCGGTCAAAAAGAACAAGACATTCTTCTTTGCCGACTGGCAGGGAACGCGCCTCCGCACCGGCGTCACGCGCTTCAGCACCGTGCCCACGCTCGCCCAGCGCGGCGGCCTCTTCAGCAGCGTAATCTACGATCCTTCCAGCGCACCGCGCGTGCCGTTTCCGCCCAACACTGTTCCGCCCGCCAGTATCGACCCGCTGGCGAAGCTCGTGCTGGCGCGGTATCCGCTGCCCAATCTCCCCGGTGCCGCCAACAACTACGTCCGCACCGCGGTTGAGCCCGACAGTCAGGACCAGTTCGATGTGCGTCTCGATCACGTGTTCAACGAACAACACCGCGTCTTCGGCCGCTACACCTGGTTCCGCGACGACGACAACCCGGTCACTCCCCTGCCCGACGGCAGCGGCTCGCTCACCTCCGGCGTCATCGGCCATGCCATCACCCGCGGCGACAGTTTCGCCGGCGAGTATACCCGGGCGCTCTCGCCCTCTCTGCTCAATCAGGCGCGCTTCGGCTACACGGACCGAAAGCTGAATCAGACCGCGCTCCAGGATGGCGGCATCACCGTACCCGGGCTGCCGGCGAACTCCTTCGCTTCCGTCCTCCCCATCTTCACCGTGACCGGCTACGCGCAGATCGGCCCCACCACGGCCGCCAACTCCAGCTTCAGCACCTCCGTCACCGAATTCATGGATACGCTGTCCTCGGTGCGCGGACGCCACACCCTCAGGACCGGCTTCGATGTCCGCCGCGAAGCGCTGCAGGTGACGAACCCGCCGAATCCCACCGGTTCGTATTCCTTCACCACCACCGGCACCAACCAGACCGGCGTAACCGGCAGCGGCAATGCCTTCGCCTCGCTGCTGCTGGGTCAGGTCAGCGCCTTCAGCATCGACATTCAGAACGCGCCGCTGCTGCCGCGGGCCGCCTTCGCCGAATTCTTCGTCGGCGACGACTGGAAGGTCTCAAGCCGCCTCACCCTCAACATCGGCACCCGCTACACGCTCAATTTCCCTTCCACCGAAGCTCACAATCACGCCGCCATCTTCAACCTCAACACGCAGCTCCTCGACTACCCCACCACCGGCCGCAACCTCGAATGTTGCGACTTCGGCCCCCGCTTGGGCTTCGCCTATCAGCCCGCCGCCAGCTGGGCCGTGCGCGGCGGTTACGGCCTGGTCTGGATCGAGCAGACCGGCATCACAACGCCCTTCACGCTCCCGCAGTTCCCCTTTGTCCAGACCATTTCCCAGCAGACGCAGGACAATCTGAACGCGGTTTTCAAGCTTTCCAACGGGCCGATCGTCACGCCCATCACGCCCGGACCCAACGCCGGCCTCGGCCAGGGCGTCTTCGGCACGGACCGCACAGTCGGCTCCGGCAATGCGCAGCAATGGAACCTCGCGGTGCAGAAGACCTTCGGACGCGACCTCACGCTGGAAGTCGGCTACCTCGGCGGCAAAAATACTCACCTCGGTCTGCCGGAAGCGAATCTGAACCAGCTGCCCGCCAGCGCCCTTTCGCAAGGCGCGGCGCTGCTGACGAAGGTTCCGAATCCGTACTACGGACAGTTGCCGGCTTCGTCCTCGCTGAACACGCCGACCATCGCGCAGCAGCAGCTCCTGCGCGCCTTCCCGCGCTTCACCACCGTCGCGCTGTTCCGCGATAACGTCGCCGATTCGGAATACGAAGCCGCCACCGCGCGGCTCCAGAAGCGCATCTCACGCGGCCTGACGTTCACCTTCGCCTACACATTCTCGAAATTGATCGACGACGCGTCGACGTATTTTTCGCAAACGATCTTCACCGGTCCCGTGCTCAGCACCACCGGAGTGGCCGACGCCAATAACCGCAAGCTCGAACGCGACCTTTCCACCGGCGACATCCCGCGCGTCTTCACCGGCGGCTGGGTCTGGCAGATTCCGAAATGGCGGAAGCTGTCGGGCTGGCAAATCGCCGGCACCGTGCGGGTGCAGGCCGGGGACATGGTGGCTATATCGCAGGCGACCAATAACAACTCGTCTCTCGGGTATGCGCTGCAGCGTCCCAACCGCATCGCCGATCCGAACAACTTTGCCGCCCGTGGCACCGGCGAGTGGTTCAACGTCGCAGCCTTCACCGCCGCGCCGCAATTCACCATCGGCAACAGCTCACGAAATCCCATCCGCGGACCGGGTTTGCAGAATGCGGACCTGATGCTGGGCAAGACATTCCGCGCGAACGACCGGCTGGCCGCCGAATTCCGCGCCGAAGTGTTCAACGTCACCAACACGCCGCCGCTGAACGATCCCAATGCGTCCTTCGGCAGCGCCGCCTTTGGAACCATCACGAGCGCCGGCAATCCGCGCGACTTTGAATTCGCCGTGAAGCTGAAGTTCTAAGCGAACCAGATGGCCTTCGCGGCCAGCCATGCGACGCCGAGCAGCCAGCCGCCGAGCGCCTCGTATTCGCGGTTCTTCCGATAGAGCGCGGCGGAGAAATCATCGGGCCCGAGTCCCTGCGGCCAGCGCGGCATGAGCAGAGGCACGCGCGCGGCGAACTCGGCGTAGCCGGGCAGAATCTTCATGAGGTGCTGCTCTTCCAGCTCGATGGCCGGCAGATACACGAGCGCGAAGAGGGCGGCGAAGAGCGCGCCGAGCCCCCAGCTCCGCGCCGCGGCGGCGAGGCCGAGCGCGGTGACGAGCGTGCCGAGATAAAGCGGATTGCGCGTCATCGAATACGGGCCGGAGACGGCGAGCCGCTGGTTCTTGGCCAGATGCCCGGCGGCCCAGGCGCGCAGTGCGAGCCCGCAGACGGAAAGCGGAAGGCCGAGTTCGAGAGAAGCGGCGGTCGGGCGGGAGAACCAGGCGAAGGCGCCCACCATGACGAAGCCGGCGGGCACGCGCAGCTTCGCCACGGCATCGGCGTAGGGTTTAGGGAACCAGTGTCGGCGCATCGAGTGTGAGGGTCGTTCAGACGTGGCAGTTGTTCAGACGTGACAGTGAACGCGCGCGGCCACTGCGGCGAACACCTGCTCCGGGGTAATGGCTCGCATCGAATCGTCAATCTCGGTGCCGCGGCGGTGCGTGGTGAAGGCGCCGGGCATGCGGAACACCTGAAAATCGCCGCCGTACGGGCCGTTCCGTGCCGGATCGGTGGGGCCGAAGATGGCGACGCCCGGCTTGCTCAGCGCGGCTGCCAGGTGAAGCGGGCCGCTGTCGACGCCGATCACGATGGCCGCGCGGCGCGTGGCATCGATCAGTCCGGCGACGCTGCTTTCATGCGCAACCGTGCCGGGAATCCGCGGCAGCGTGCCGGGCGCGCCGTTGAGGACGAGCGGCAGGCCGAGCTTTTCCTGCAGCATTGCGGCAAGCCGCGCCCAGTGTTCGAGCGGCCATTGCTTGGAGACCCATCCGGCGAGCGGACTGGCGAGCGCAAACGGGCCGTCCGGCAGATTGCCTTCGGCACGGCCCGCGGGCAGCGGGAAAGCGCGGACCAGATGGTTCGCTCCGGCGCCGGCGGCAAGGTCGAGCGCCTGATCCACCACATGCGCGGCGCCGCTCGGCACGCGCGTCGAGTAGAACAGGCCCGCCGGCCACTCGCGAACGATGCGCGAACCGTAACCGGCGATGCGCTCCGGGCCGGCCATGTGGGCCACCAGAGCCGACTTGATGAGGCCCTGGAAATCGACTGCCAGATCGTAGCGTTCGGCGCGCAGCTCGCGCCGGGTGTCGCCCCACGTGCGGGGCTCCCGGCGGCGGAAGACGACGATGCGGTCCACGAAGCCGTTGCCTTCGAGCAGAGACACCCATTGCGGCTCCACTACCCAGGTGATGCGCGCGCCGGGAAAGCTGTGCTTCAGGGACGCGGCACCGGGCAGGGCGTGAATGATATCGCCCATCGCGCCGAGGCGGACGATGAGGATGCTTTTCAGCTCATGCGGCAAATCGTAGTCTAACAAGGATGGCGGAGGCCCGGCGCGTGGCGCGGTCAGGCCGGCGGCTCCGGGCGCAGCAGCTCTTCGGCGGCGACGAGCACGTGGTTGACCGTGATGCGGGTCATGCAGCGGTGGTCGATGGGGCACTCGCGCTTCAGGCAGGGAGCGCAATCCACCGGTTCGCGCACGATGCGGGCGAGCGGCCCGAGCGGTCCGGTGGCGGTCTCATCGGTGGGGCCGAAGACGGTGACGGTCGGGATGCCGGCGGCGGAGGCGATGTGCATGGCGCCGGAATCGTTGGTGAGGAAGATGGAGCAGGCCGCGGCCATATCGATGAAGTCGCGCAGACTGGTGCCGCCGGCGAGGTTGCTGCCCGCGCAGGCGCGCGCCACCTCGCCGCAGAGTTCCTGTTCGGCCGCCGAGCCGAAGACGGCGACCGAGGCACCGAGCGTTCCGGCGAGGCGAGTGGCGGCGAGCGCGAACCGTTCGGGAATCCAGCGCTTGGCACTGCCGTAGGCGGCGCCCGGACTTACGCCGATCACAGGCAGCTTCAGGCCGGCGCGGCGGAAGGCCACCTCGCCCCGTTTGCGGGCTTCGTCCAGACCTTCGAAGCGAATCCGCGGCACGTCCGGGATGGAGTCGATCAGGCCGGCGCGGCGCAGCAGCTCCAGGTAGTAGAAGCGCTCGTGCTTCGGCAGTTCGCCCGGCAGCGGGCGTGCGATGGCGTCGGTGAGCAGCGCTGAACGGCCGTCGCGCGCGTAGCCGACGATCCGTTTGGCTCCGGCGAGGCGAACGACGGCGGCGCTCTCAAACGAATTCGGCAGCAGAACGGCGAGATCGAAGGCCTCGGCTTTCAGACGCCGCGCCAGCTTCCATTTTGTGCCGAACTCGCGCCAGCCGGCCTCGCCGGCGAGCGGAATGACGCGGTCGAGGGAGCTTTCGCCCTTGTACAGGTCAGCCACCCAGGGCCGGGCCAGAACCGAGATCTCCGCATCGGGAAACCTGCCGCGTAAAGCGCGCAGCGCGGGCAGCGACATGACGGCGTCGCCGATCCAGTTCGTGGCGCGGACGAGTATCTTCACATCTCGGATTCGGACGAAGGGTTGCCGGACATCCCGGCGGCGAGTTCGGGTACCAGCGTCGAGACAAAATCGGGCTGGCGGCCTGCATCGCCGGCGTACTGCGCCATCGCCAGTGGCGGGGCGGGCAGCGGCTCGGCGGCGGCGACAAGTTCCGGCTCGGCTTCCGTTTCGGGCACAGCCGGAGGATTTTCAAGGAAACTCTTCAGTTCGTCGGCCGAACCGGAAAAGTGGTATTCGAGGAACTGCTTCAGCGCCATGTGGCGGAGGCGGTTCCGGTCCACGGTGGGGAAGTAGCGATAACCGCGGCCCTGTTTGCGGCGCGAGACAACGCCGCGCCGGGCCAGACGATCGAGCAGCGTCAAAACGGTGGTATACGCGAGCGGCTTGCCGGCCGCGACCACGGCGCGCACCTCCTCCACATTGCCTTCGCCCACCTGGAAGAGGGCGTTGAGGCACATCATTTCCAGTGGTGGCGGAAGTTCACGATCTCTTCCCAAAATTATTTCCTTTCATTCTGAATCGCCTGCTGCAGCTTTGCTCCGAACATTGAGTTTAACTGTGACGACGCGGCCGGAGCGGGCGCGGGCGGCGGGGTAGCGGGGACGGTGGCTGCTTCTCCCTGCAAATAGCGAGACTTACGGAGCGCGACGCGTTCCATGGTTCCGCTCCAGCCGGTGAACAGGCCTTCGGCGAGCGGCTCTTTTTCGATCAGAACGCGCATGCACTCCATCTTGGAATCCATGTCGTCGAGGTAGTGGAGCAGCAGCGCCTCGGGGAAGATGGGCACCTTGGGCGAACCGAAGTCGAGCCGGCCGTGGTGGCTGAGCACGAGATGCTCGAGCAGATTGCGGAGAGGCACGGGGAAATCGGGGAAGTCGCGCAGCTTTTCGCAGAGCATCCGGATGGCGATGGGGATGTGGCCGACCAGCTGGCCTTCGGCGGAGTAGCCGAAGCCGCGCTCGTAGGTGAGCTCGTAGATCTTCCCGATGTCGTGGAGGACGACGCCGCCGATCAGCAGATTCATGTCGATGGCGGGATAGTGCGGTCCGACCATCTTCGCCAGAGCGAGGAGCGAACAGACGTGTTCGAGCAGGCCGCTGCGGAAGGCATGGTGGATGCTCTTGGCGGCCGGGGCGATGCGGTAGCGGACGGCGATTTCCGGGTCGTCGAGAAAAGAGTTCAGCAGGGCGCGGATGTGCGCGTTGTCGAGCTCATTCACCGCGGCGCGAACCGTTTGCCACATGACCTCGGGGTCCTGGAGCGAGGCCGGGAAGAAGTCGGAGAAATTGACCTCGGCATCGTCGAGCCGCTTGAGCTTGTGGATGGTGAACTGGGGCCGGTTGTTGTAGATCTGGAGCAGGCCGCGGACCTTGACGAAGTCGTCGCGGTCGAAGGTGTCCATCACCTCGGCAACGTTGTCCCACATCTTGGAATCGAGTTCGCCGGTGCGGTCCGAGAGAGTGAGCGAGAGGTAGGGCTCGCCGGTACGCTTCTGACGCACGTCCTTCGCCTGGACGAGGAAGACGGCGGTGATGTTTTCGTTGGGCTGGAGACCGCTGACGCAGGGTGACTTCATTTAGGATTTGGGAGTCACCGGAGTGCCGGAAACGGGCGTAGAGTTCGCCGGAGCGGCGGGAGCCTGATCGGACGATGCGCCGCCCCGGCGTCCCAGCGGAATGACTTTCAGGAACTTCTTCCGGCTGGCGGCGGTGACGGCCTCCTTGGTGGTGGTGCTGGGTTTGAGCTGCAGGGCATCCTGCCAGGAGGTGTCCTTGCCGGGCGCGGCGCCGCTGTCGACCAGACCGGGCTTGATTTCGAGGAAAGCGCGCTGGCGGAGGCCGGTTAGATACTCGCGCACCTTGGGGCCGACGCGGGGTTCGGACAGGATGTTGCTGATCTGGCCGGAGACTTCATCGAGGGCGGCCTGACCGGCGGCGAGGTGCTCTTCGACGCGCAGGATTTCAAAGCCGCCCGGAGTGCGGATGGGGTCGGTGACGAAGCCTTTGGTCTGCTTGAAGACGACCTCTTCGATTTCCTTGCGGAGGTCGCCGGGTTTGAAGCTGCCGAGTTCGCCGTCCTGGGCGGCGGTGGCGGCGTCGGAATACTGGCGGGCGAGGTCGGTGAACTTTTCGCCTTTGCGGGCGCGGTCGACGAGGCCTTTGGCCTTCTTTTCCGCGGCTGCGACCTTATCGGCGGAGTTGTCGCCGGAGGAGACGAGGATTTCGCGAAGGGCGACGCGTTCTTCACGGACGAAGTCGGTCTTGTGCTCGTTGTAGTACTTTTCGATGTCGGCCTTGGGGATGATGACGTTGCGGTAGACTTCCTCGCTGATGACGCGCTGGGTGAGGAACTGATTTTTGATCTGCTGTTTGAAGTCCTCGAAGGTCATGCCGCTCTGCTGGCGGACCCAGTCGTGGAACTTATCGGGGTCGGAGATCTTGCTCTGGGACTGGACTTCGGCGACTCTGCGGTTGACGTCGGCATCGACGTTGATGCTGAGCTCCTTGCCCTTCTGGACGAGGAGGAGCTGATCGATCTGATCGCGGAGGGCGTCGGCGGCGCGCTTATCGACGGCGGTCTGGAGGGCGGGGCCGGTGAGACCCTGCTGGGCGAGGTCGGCCTGAATTTCTTCACGCTCTTTGGTCAGTTCGCCGCGGGTGATGATGTCGCCGTTGACCTTGGCGACGATTTCCTCGATGACGTGCACTTCGGGTTCGGGGCGATCGGCGGCGAACAGCGCCGGAGCGAAAACCGCACTGACAAAACACGCAGACAGGACGCCGGCAAGGCTCCCTGCAAACCACAGCCTGGGGGACATATGTAGTTCATTATGGCAAATGGCGCGTGGTGCAAAATTGCCGCCGTTGCGCTTCCGGAAGGGCCGCGGCGCAGGTATGATCGGCTGTATGAAAAACAGGACACTCACGGTTGTGTTGCTGGCGTTCCTGCTCGCCGCAATCGGATTGCAGGGCCAGGATAAAGCGGCGCCGGCGAAGAAGGCGGCGGAATCGGCAGTGACGCCGGCGGCTCTGATCGACATCAACCATGCGAGCGCGGAGGAGCTGAAGAAGCTGCCGGGCATCGGGGACGCGTATTCGGCGGCGATCATTAAGAACCGGCCGTATGCGAACAAGACGCAGCTGAATTCGCGCAAGGTGATTCCGGCGGCGACGTACCAGAAGATCAGCGCGATGATCATCGCGAAGCAGTAAGCGGAGGGCGGAGTACAAGGGCGCCGCGAGGTGTTAAACTTCAGGGTTATATGGCATCGCGCAGCGTCAACAAATGCATTCTGATCGGGCATCTCGGCCGTGACGCCGAGACTAAATTCACGCCGGGCGGCGCTGCCGTCACGCGTTTTTCCGTGGCCACGAACCGGCGCTGGAAGGACCAGCAGTCGGGCGAGTGGAAGGAAGAGACGGACTGGACGAACATTGTGCTGTGGCGCAGCGAGAATCTGTCGCAGTACCTGACGAAGGGCAAGCAGGTCTACGTGGAAGGGCGCATTCAGACGCGCAGCTACGAAGACAAGGACGGCAAGAAGGTCTATTCGACCGAGGTGGTGGCGGACGACGTGATCCTGCTGGGCGGGCAGGGCGGCGGCGGCGGACGGGGCGGCGACGAGTATTCGCAGCAGCCGGTATCGATGCCGCGCGGGGCGCGCGGCGGGCAGTCCTCGCAGCCGGCGGCGCAGCACGACGACTTCGGACAGGGCATCACGGACGACGACGTTCCGTTCTAGGGCGGAGTGTTTTGGCACCGGTTGCGGCTCCTTTCGTTGGACGAATCCGATAAGCAATTCAGCAATAAAAAAGGCCTCCCCTGCGGGAGGCCTTTTTGCGTACAGAGGCAGTAGCGAGTGTGACTATTCCTTCTTGCCGCCGCCGGCGCGACCGGCATTGCGGGCCGCGGTGGACGGGGGAACGATGCCTTTGGCGCGGAGGTAGACGGCCATGCTGCCGTAGCATTCATTGGAGTGAATGACGAGGCCGTAGAGGGCGGAGATGCGCGGCACCTGGCCGCCGAAGCCGGGGACCATATCCATGGCGTTGGCATCGGTGAGGCCGGCGACGACGGCGTCGCAGGTATCGAAGGAGGCTTTGAGGGCGGCGATGAGGTCGGCCTTGGAGGTCTTCTGGGCGGCGCCGACCATTTTGCGTTCCCCGGTGGCGATGGCGGAGCAGGCGCCGGAGTTGGCGTCGGCGATGTGGGCGACCCAGCCGCCGAAGGTCATTTCCTCGGGGTTGGGACGGAAGCCGAACGAATCGTCAGGCATCGCGTCGGCGACTTTGAGGAGGTTGTTTTTGGCACCGGTGTAAACACGGTTGAGATCCGATGTGACGGTGGACGTGGCGCCGGCGCGGCCGCCGCCCTGGGCAAACATGCTGCAAGCGAACGTAAGAGACAGAATCAGTGATTTCTTCATGGTCCCGCTGAAATCCTTTCGTTTGACGAAGTGTCAATTCGAGTCTAGTATGCCTGATGCCGCAGGCGGTTACAAACCCGCGGATCTGACAAATGGTTACAAAACAACTGCCCGCCAAATAAAAGCGGCGGCCCTTTTTGAATACGGGAGCCGGGTGGGGCATCGCATTCAGAAAAGGCCGCCGCGAGGGCAGCAATACGCCGAACGTTACTGCGTGGCGAGGACCACGCTGGCGGGCGTGGAGACGCCGTTGACGGTTGCGACGAGAGCCTGATCGCCGGTTTTGCCGGTGGTCGGGACCACGAGGTTGATCTGGAACTGGCCGGCCGCCGTCATGCCGGAATAGCTGACGTTGGCGCTGACGCCACCGATGGTTACGGTGACCGGGTTGACGGTGGGAGCCGAGCCGGAGAAGACCTGGCCGGGCGTGACCGCCGGGTTGGTGGCACCGAAGCCGACGCCGAACAGTTCGAGCGTTTCACCCGCTTTGACGGGGCGAGTGCCAGCGGCCTGGGGACCGACGAAGTCGTACGATCCGCCGCCCTGCGAGCCGTTGCCGTTGGGCGTCAGAACGATACCGACGGCATGGGTTCCATCGGCAGCGACGTTGAAGGACGGGCTTTGGGCGCCGAGGGTGACGGAGCCGGTGGCCGTGGCGGTGCCGTTGGTGACGACGACCTGAACGGAGCCGGTGGCGGTATCGGCCGGGGCCTGAGCGTTGATCTGGGTCGGGGAAACGAACCAGAGGTAGGCGGGCTTGTTATCGATGGTCACGCTGACGCCGCCGAGCGTGGTGGGGAAGTTGCCGGTCCACGTGGCGGTTGAGGAGGCGAGATTGGCGCCGTAGATGGAGATCCAGGAGCCGGGCTGGATGGTGGTGGAGGTGCTGTAGAGCGGCACGATTCCGCCACTGGTGATGGTTGGCGCGGGGGCGGCGATGGCGAACTGGACGGCATTGGACGGAGGCGTGCCGAGTGCGCCCAGGTTGGCGACCTGGACGTTGGCGGTTCCGGCGGTGGCGACCAGAGAGGCCGGGACGGCAGCGGTCAACTGGGTGGCGCTGACGAAGGTGGTGGTGAGGTTGGTGTTATTCCAAACCACGGTATCGGCCGCGACGAAGCCTGCGCCGTTGACGGTAAGGGTGAAGGCCGGGCTGCCGGGGGCTGCCGTTGCAGGGCTAAGGCTGGTGACCGAAAGCGACGCCGGCGGGCCGACCGTGAAGGGCTTGGCCGAGGACGCGGTGGAGACGCCGGGATTGGTGACGGTAATGTTCACCGTGGCCGCCGTTGCGATCAGCGATGCGGGGACGGCCGCGGTCAACTGCGTGGCACTAACAAATGTTGTGGTTAGAGAGGTAGTGCCCCACAGGACTGTTGCCCCGGTTACGAAACCAGTTCCGTTGACCTGGAGGGTGAATGCCGGTCCTCCGGCGGATGCGCTGGGCGGACTGAAGCCGGTCAAAGTGGGGGTAGATGCGGTGCCACCACTACCGCCACCGCCGCCGCCACTCGCAGGCGGGAGGACGGTGAAGGGCAAGGTTCCGACGACGACGCCGTTGGGGCCGATCATCGTCAGGGTCACGGTTCCGGGAGTCGCGGTTTCAATGAGGCCCACGACGTTTACGACCAGGGTGCTGCCACCGGTGTTGCTGACGTAGGGCAGAACCGCGGGGGTGGTCGCGGTGGGTCCGGTAGCGGCGGACCACGTAAAAGTATCACCGGACTGAAGAGCGGATCCCGTGATGGTGATCTGGAAATCGGCCGAGCCGGCAGGCGCCGACGACGGGCTGATGCTGGTGAACGCTGGCGCCGCACCCGCAAAGGCGGTGCTGACGGCCAGCAAAGACAACATAACAACCGTTAAGAGACGCAATTGGTAACCTCCGCGACGAGAACCCCATCGCACCTCGCAATTATATTTACGTAATCTTACCGACGCAATCGTTATTTTCACGGGCCAGTAAAGATCATGCGAGCGGGCACTTTCGGGCGCAGTTGTGGTGTGTTGGCGGGTGACGGGAGTGCGGGGCGCAGGTGTGGTGTGTTGGCGGGCGGCGCGAGTGCGGTGTGCGGGTGAGGTGTGCGGGCGGGCGGCGCGAGTGCGGGGCACGGGTGTGGTGTGTTGGCGGGTGGGGCGTTTGGGCGCAGTTGTGGTGTGCCGGCGGGCGGGCGGCGGAGGATGGAGGCGAAAAAGGCGGTCAGGCGGCCTTTGGCGGGTAGCGTTTTTCAAACTTCTCCCGTTTGA
>Ga0214192_1000042_pt1 | contig 74009 bp, 62 predicted proteins | sample TroBogEpilimnion_44_FD_153030 | JGI IMG/M metagenome (GOLD analysis project Ga0214192, IMG submission 153030) | Freshwater microbial communities from Trout Bog Lake, WI - 29JUL2008 epilimnion | ecosystem: Environmental > Aquatic > Freshwater > Lake > Epilimnion/Euphotic zone | place: Trout Bog... | reverse complement strand
AGCAAAGGAAGCCAGCACACGCCACCTTCTGAGCCGTTCGCTCGGCAACGATATGTTCGTCAGCGCGGAGGTGACCGACCGACAGGTGCAGCCGGACGATGTCCTGCTCATGTGCTCGGACGGCCTCCACGGACCTGTGACGGGCTCCGAAATCGCCGAAATCATCAACTGGAACAAAGACCTGAACGTCGCCGCCCGCAAGCTGATTGCCCTTGCGAACGAAAAGGACGGCGGAGATAATGTGAGCGTCCAACTCATTCGCATCCGGGCCGTGGAGCGCATGGGCATGTATCGCGGAAGGCCCTACAAGCTGCGCTGAGACGGCGCGGCCAGCAACCGGAAGCCCAACCGAAAAGCCCCAACGGAAAGCAAAGACTCTATCCATGACCTTTCACAGCGGAGAAATGCTCGACCAGTACCGGATCGAAGCCCTGGTAGCACGCAGCGGCATGGCCTCGATCTATCGCGCCACCGACACCACCGACGGCAAGCAGGTGGCGATCAAACTGCCCCATCCGGAAATGGAAGCCGACCCCGTGCTGTTCGACCGCTTTCGCCGCGAGCAGGAGATCGGCGAAAAGCTCGACCATCCCGGCGTGATGAAGGTTTTTCCCCACGGCCGCAGCAAAGTCGTTTACATGGTGATGGAATGGGTGCCGGGCCGCCTGCTGCGCGAGGAACTCAAGGGAGTGAAGTTTTCGGCCGAACGCTCTGCGATGGTCATCTCGAAGATCTGCGACGCGCTCGACTATATCCACTCCCAGGGCGTCACGCACCGCGATCTGAAGCCGGAAAACATCATGGTGGGACCGGACAATCAGATCAAGCTGATCGATTTCGGCATCGCCGGCAATGAGGGCTCCAAGCGCCTCACCTTTGCCAAGCTATCGAACGTGATGGGCACGCCCGATTACATCTCACCCGAACAGGTGAAGGGCAAGCGCGGGGACGGCCGCAGCGACATCTACGCGGTCGGCGTGATGCTGTACGAAATGCTCACCGGCAAGATGCCGTTCATCGGTGACAATCCGCTGGTGACGATGAACGAGCGGCTGCTGAATAACCCGATTCCGCCGCGCGAAGTGGAGCCGTCCGTCACGCCCCAACTGCAGGAGATCATCTATCGGGCGCTGGAACGCGATCCGAAGAATCGCTACGCACACGCCAGGGAGATGGCGTGGGACCTCGAAAACCAGGATCAGGTCGGTGTGGCCGACCGCGCCGAACTGCACGACTGGAAGAAAAAGAAGTCGCAGGTTCCGCAGAAGATCCTGATGTACGTGGGACTGGCGCTGATCCCTGTCGTGATTTTCGCGCTGCTGCTCTGGGTCGCGCGCAAGGCGTAGTTACGCCGAAGCGAAGCCCAGCACCGCGCCGCCCGCCACGATCAGGGCGCCGCCGATCCATGTCGCCGGCGTCGGCGGCTGATTGAAGACCAGCCACGAAATGCCCTGCGCGACCACGAAGAAGAACACCACGTAGATTCCGAGCAGACGTCCGAAGTCCCACGCCGGCGCATTCACCGTCACACCATACAGAAAGAGCACGACTGCTCCCGCAAGAAACGCCAGTATGCGCGATACGCCACCGGGAAGGTGCAGTGCCTTGCGCAGAATGGCGTCGCCTCCCGCCTCCAGCAGCGCAGCAAGGAAAAGTATGCCGATCTGACTCAGTCTGTCCATCTGTACAGGATGCTTCAGACCGGCGCGACGCTTCAGCTTAAATGTCGTAGTACATCGAAAATTCGTACGGATGCGGTCGCAGGCGGATCGCCTCTGCTTCATTGCGCCGCTTGTATTCGATGTAAGTTTCCAGCAGCTCTTCGGTGAACACATCGCCTTTGAGCAGGAACTGGTGATCTTCTTCGAGACACGTCAGCGCCTCTTCGAGCGAACCCGGCATGGACGGCACCGACTTCATCTCTTCCGGCGAAAGATCGTAGATGTCCTTATCGAGCGGCTCGCCCGGCTCGATGCGATTCAGCACGCCGTCGAGACCCGCCATCAGCATCGCCGCGAAACCGAGGTACGGATTGCACGAAGGATCCGGCGGCCGGAACTCCACGCGCTTGGCCTTCGGGCTCGACGAATACATGGGAATGCGGCATGCCGCCGAACGGTTGCGCCGCGAATATGCCAGATTTACCGGCGCTTCGTAACCCGGCACCAGACGCTTGTAGCTGTTGGTTGTCGGCGCAATGATCGCCGAAAGCGCGCGCGCATGCTTCAGCAGACCGCCGATGTAATGCAGCGCCATCGTGCTCAGGCCGGCGTACCCGTCGCCGGCGAAAAGCGGCTTGCCCGCCTTCCACAGCGACTGGTGCGTGTGCATGCCGCTGCCGTTGTCGCCGAAGATCGGCTTCGGCATAAACGTCACCGTCTTGCCGAACTGATTGGCCGTGTTGCGCACGATGTACTTGTACAGCATCATGTTGTCGGCCGACTTCACCAGCGTGTTGAAGCGCTGGTCGATCTCGCTCTGTCCCGCCGTCGCCACTTCGTGGTGATGGCACTCGATCACGAGCCCGCAGCGCTCCATCGTCGCCACCATCTCCGAACGCAGTTCCTGATGATGATCGGTCGGCGGCACCGGGAAGTAGCCTTCTTTGTAGCGCGGCCGGTAGCCGAGGTTGTTCTGTTCGCGGCTCGAATTCCAGCGCCCCTCGTCGGCGTCGATGAAATAGAAGCCGGAGTGCGCGTTCTGGTCGAAGCGGATGTTGTCGAAGATGAAAAATTCGGCTTCGGCGCCGAAGAATGCCGTGTCGGCGGTGCCGGAGTTCTTCAGATAAAGCTCGGCCTTCTTGGCGATCCAGCGCGGGTCGCGCTCGTAGTTCTGCCTGGTGAGCGGATCGCGCACGTCGCCCAGCATCACCAGCGTCGGCGTTTCCATGAACGGGTCCATGAAAGCCGTTTCCGGATCGGGAATGAGCAGCATGTCGCTCTCATTGATGGCCGCCCAGCCGCGGATGCTGGAGCCATCGATCCCGTAGCCATCCTGAAACGACGTCTCAGTGAGCTCGCCGATGGGGTATGAGATGTGGTGCTGCAGGCCGGGGATATCGGAAAAGCGGAGATCCACCTGGCGTGCGCCGTTTTCCTTCGCAAGTTGCAGAACTTCAGTAGGTGTCATAAAAAGAACGGGGAAGCTCCAGTTTAACCTTTTCGGCGGCCTGAAAAACGGATTGCATCCGCGAATCCGGCGCTACACTCAAATCAGGCATGACAAAAATGAAAGCGCCAAAAAAGAAAACGGCCGCCGCCGCAGTCGCCGGGGGCGGCGCGTTGCTGCATCACAAAGCGATCGCCACGCAGGAATTCGGCACCGTTCGCCGCACGCTTCCCATTGCAATTGACGCCGATGCCCGGCAGCGTACCGTGCAGCTCCTCAACCAGGTGCTGGCCGACACCATGACGCTCCGCGATCTTTACAAGAAGCATCACTGGCAGGTTTCCGGTCCGGCGTTCTACCAGCTGCATCTGCTGTTCGACAAACATTTCGAGGAACAGAGCGAACTGGTGGATACCCTTGCCGAACGCATCCAGACGCTGGGCGGAATCAGCCTCGCGATGGCGCATGACGTGGCGGAAACCACCCGCATCCCCCGCCCGCCGCGCGATCGCGAAGAGGCCGCTGTCCAGATCTCACGGCTGCTTGAAGCGCACCAGATCATCCTGACCGAATGCCGCGAATTCGCCAGACAGGCTTCGGAGGACGGCGACGAAGGCACCAACGATCTGTTGATCAGCGACGTGGTCCGCACCGGTGAAACGCAGGTCTGGTTCCTGAACGAACACGTCGTCTGACCCGCCTTGCCGGCGCCGGGTCCGTTTACCGCATGCGCGCGGCGTCGACTTTGATCGTCTGCGCCAGCTGATACGCCTGGCTCTTCACCGAACTCGCCAGCGCGGCGGCCTGGTCGGCGTACTTCTGCCCTTCCAGCACCTGCGCCTTGTTCAACGCCGTGCGGCCCAGTTGATAATTCGACATTCCGAGGTAGTACAAAGCCCGGGCGAGGCGTTCGTTGTCTCCGGAAAGGCTCGGCAACGCGGTGCGAAGTTCCTTGTTGCATTCGAAGAACTGGTTCTTGGCTCCGTAAACCATGCCGGCAATGTAGTGCATGCCATTCAGGTTCATGCCTTCCGGCACCTTCGCCCTGGAAGCAATTGCGCGGCGAGCGTAGCCAAGCGCTTTGTCATTCGCCTGTTTGCCAAAGGCGTCGGAGGCGGCATAAGCCAGCAGGTAAATGTCTTCCGGGAAATTGTTGAGCGCCTTCTCGGCCGCCGGTCCGCCCTTTGCCGGACCCAGCGCAGCCAAATACGTCCCGTATCCGCTCAGCAAATATTCACTCTTCGGGCTGGCTTCTTCCAGCGCGCTGAACAGTTCCACTGTGACCGGCGCCGGTCCGGCTGCCGCCAGCGTGTAGAGCTGGTATTCAGCGTACCTGGAAAGCTCCTGGGCGTGCTTGACCGCGGCCGCGTCGCCATCCGGCTTGGCGGTGAGCTTCAGCAACTGCACGGCCAGCGGCTTGATATCCGCGGCGGGCTTCTTTTCTTCTATGGCCTTCTGCAGGTTCGTGTAAACAGTGTCGGGATCATCGTCGGCCGCCACCACAACGTGCGAAAGCAACAGTGCGAGCGTCAGACCCATGAGCAGTCTTTTCATAGATACAAGTCTCCTGAATCCATAAATTATACGCCCGATTCCGTCCGGTTGCAGGGCCCCGCGAGCCGCCCGGGAAACCCCGCCGATCGCCTTTGCTACAGTCACTGTTTTGGGCGTGGCCGGCCGATTGCGCGATACCGAATATCGCCGGGATGCACCGCCCGCGCCGGGCGCCGGAGAAAAGGACTGGCATGCGGAGATTTCTCTTACGCGCCGCTTCGGCGCCTGCGGTCATCGTCGCGGTTTCGCTCGCTGTCCGCCTGTGGTCGCTGTTCGGCTACACGTCGCACCACCTGCACCAGGCGCTCGGCACAATTCCCTTCCTCTTCGAACCCGGCAACATCGCCTGGTCGCTGGCCAATGGCCACGGCTTCAGCTCACCCTTCCGCGTCGACACCGGTCCCACTGCGTGGATGACGCCCGCCTGGCCCGCCCTGCTCGCGGCCATCTTCCGCATCTTCGGCAACTACACGTATCCGGCCTTTCTCGCCGCTGCCGGCGTCAATGTCGCATTCTCCGCCCTCACGTGCCTGCCCATGTACTTCGCGGGCGAGCGCATTGGAGGCCGCCGGGCCGGCGCCGCCGCCGCCTGGCTCTGGGCCATCTTCCCGACCGCCATCGTTGTTCCATACGAATCCTTGTGGGACACCTCAAGCGCTGCTCTGCTGATGGCGATGCTCCTCTGGTCCACGCTGGCCATCGCCGATTCCAGGCACTCCGGCCGTACCCTCGCCTGGTACACCTACGGCCTGCTGTGGGGCGCTGCAATCATGACGAGCGCCAGTCTTGCCTCTTTGCTCCCTTTCCTGATCGGATGGGCGGCCTGGCGATCCGGCGCACTCACGCTTCGCTCCTTTGAAAAGTTCGAAAAGCCCTGCCTCGCCGCCGGCATCGCCGTTCTCTGCTGCCTCCCATGGACTGTCCGCAATTACGCGCGCTTTCACGAACTCGTTCCCCTGCGTTCGGTGATGGGCGTTTCCCTGTTCGTTGGCAACAACGACCATGCCGATGGCGTCAACACCGCCGGCCTCCATCCCATCTCCAATCAGACGGAGCGCAACCGCTACATCGAGCTGGGCGAAATCGCCTACATGGCGGAAAAGCGCGACGAAGCCTTCGCCTACATGGCATCGCATCCGGTCCGGACACTGCAGCTCACCGCCGCTCGCTTTCTTGCCGTCTGGACCGGCGGCAGCATCGATGCGTTCGGCGATTTTCAGCGCGGCTCGCCCTGGAGCCGCTGGGTCATCTTCTGCGAGCTGGCTGCAACGTGTGCCGCCCTTACCGGCATCGTACTGCTGCTTCGGCGACGTCACCCCATGGCCTTCCCGCTGATCGCCACCGTTGTCGTTTTTCCGCTACCTTACTACATAACGATTGCCCCCGCGCGCTACCGTCATCCGCTCGAACCCGCCCTCCTGCTGCTCGCGGCCGCGGCAGCGATGCTCATCTGTCAAACTGGTGAAAGCGTCCCCGCTCCGGCGGGCCGGAAGACCATTGTTTAGTTACATTTGTTCAGTGACATTGTCCAGTGAATAAGCCAACTGAATCGCCGCAACGCCCGACCCTCGCTCTCTCGTTCGGGCTCGCATTTGAGGACCTCTACTGCCGCGAAGGCCTCGAGAAAATCGATGCCGCCTTCCGCGCCGCGCTGCGCGCCGCCGATGTGACGCTCGACGATCGGCTTGCCTCCGCGCGCGCCGACGCCGGCTCATCCCTCGCGGCCAAACAACGCTCCGAACTCATCGTTGAACTCGCCCCGCACGTGGAAGACTTCATCGGCGATCTTTTTCAGATCGGCCCCGAGCTGCGCGCCCTCACCGCACAGCATCACGATCTCGCCCCGCTCTACTCCGTGAAGCGCCGCTTCGTGCAGAAAAAAGCGCTCACCGGCATGACGGCCGAGAAGGCCGCGGCCATCGACGGTCCCGCCGCCCGCGCCGCGCTCGAAGCTCTTTTCGGTGGCCCCGTAACGGAAGACAGCTTCGTCGCCCACGTCTCAATCTGGATCGACGCGGAAGGTGAATTCCCCGAACAACTCGCCATCGCCCAGCGTTATGCCGCCTGGGCTGCGCTCGCTCCCGCCGGTCACGCAGTGCGCGCCGAAGGTGTCCTGTTCCGCACGCCGCACAAGCACGACCCGCAACATCTGGTGCCATCCACGCCGACCGAAAGCAACGGCCTCGTTCAGCTGCAATACACCGCCGATCTCTGGCGCGATCGCGACGGCTTCGGCGCAACCGACTCCAGCCCCGCGCTTCGCTCGGCGCTCGACAACGCCAACTACTGCATCAAGTGCCACAACCAGGGCAAGGACAGCTGCTCGCATGGCCTGCAGGAAAAGGACAACGGCTTCAAGTCCTCCGTCTTCGGCGTCACGCTCGCCGGCTGCCCGCTGGAAGAAAAAATCTCGGAGATGAATCTGGTGAAGAGCAACGGCAACCCCGTCGGCGCTCTTGCCATCGTCACCGTCGACAACCCCATGACGGCCGGCACGGGCCACCGCATCTGCAACGACTGCATGAAGGCCTGCATTTATCAGAAGCAGGAGCCGGTCGATATCCCGCAGATCGAATCGCGCACGCTGAAAGACGTCCTCGAACTCCCCTGGGGCTTCGAAATCTACAGCCTCCTCACACGCTGGAATCCGCTGAACTTCGGCCGCCCGTTCCCGCGCCCGGCCACCGGTAAAAAGGTTCTCGTCGTCGGACTCGGCCCGGCCGGCTACACGCTTTCGCATCATCTGATGAACGACGGCCACACCGTCATCGCCGTCGATGGCCTCAAGATCGAACCGCTCGACGGCGAACTCAGCGGCGTCGACCTGCACGGCAACCGCGTCGCGTTCCGGCCCATCCACACCATCACCGATATCTACGAGCGTCTCGACGAGCGCATCATGGCGGGCTTCGGCGGCGTCGCCGAGTACGGCATCACCGTCCGCTGGAACAAAAACTTCCTGAAGGTGATCCGTCTGCTGCTGGAGCGCCGCGCCGAATTCGCATTGTTCGGCGGCGTGCGTTTCGGCGGCGCCCTCACCATCGACAGCGCCTTTGAGCTGGGCTTCGATCACGTCGCGCTCTGCACCGGCGCCGGGCGCCCCACCATCGTCCCCATGAAGAACGGCCTCGCCCGCGGCGTGCGCCAGGCGTCGGATCTGCTGATGGCCCTGCAGCTCACCGGCGCGGCCAAAGCGGAGTCGCTCGCCAGCTTCCAGCTGCGCATGCCGATCGTCGTCATCGGCGGCGGCCTCACTGCAATCGACACCGCGACCGAGTCCATGGCGTATTACGTGGTGCAGGTGGAACGCTTCCTCAACCGCTTTGAAGCGCTCGGCGAAGTCTTCACGTGGACCGGCGAAGAGGCCGAAATCGCCAATGAATTTCTGGATCACGGCCGCGCCATTCGCGCCGAACGCGCCGCCGCCGCCCGCGAGGGCCGCGCGCCGCGCTTTATCGATCTGCTGCACGCCTGGGGCGGCGTCACTATGGCGTACCGCCGCCGCCTGATCGACGCGCCCAGCTACACGCTCAATCACGAAGAAGTCGCCAAGGCGTTTGAAGAAGGCGTGCGTTTCGCCGAATGCCTGTCGCCCGAAGAAGTGGTGCTCGATGCTACCGGCGCCGCCGCCGCCATTGTTCTGCAGAAGTTTGAGTTCAATGCCGAAACCGGCAAGATGAACGCCACCGGTGAATCCGTCACGCTGCCCGCGCGCACCGTACTGGTGGCCGCCGGCACGCAGCCGAACACGGTTCTTGCCAGTGAAGACGGCCACAACCTTAAGCTTGATGGCCGCTACTTCCAGGCGTACGACGAGTCCGGTAACCCGGTGAAGCCGGAGCATTGCTCCAAGCCCGGCGCCGCCAGCGTCCTCGTTTCACTCCGCCCCGATGGAGGCGCCGTCAGCTTTTTCGGCGACCTGCATCCGTCCTGGGCCGGCAACGTCGTCCGCGCCATGGGCAGCGCCAAGCGCGGCCACCCCGTCGTATCGCAAATGCTCGCCCGCCGCGAATCTTCCGGCCCGGCGCACGCGGAACTCACCGCGCGTTTCAACGATGAGCTTCGCGCCAACGTGCAGGGCGTCACCCGCCTCGCGCCCGGCATCGTTGAAATCGTGGTGCGCGCCCCCATGGCCGCCCGCGCTTTCCAGCCCGGCCAGTTCTATCGTCTGCAGAATTTTGAAACTCTGGCGCCGCACGCTCCCGGTTCCGTTCCGGCGTCGGGACGGACCACCGTCCTTGCCATGGAAGGCCTCCCGCTTACCGCCGTTTCCGTGGATCGCGAAGCGGGTCTGGTCACCGCCCTTGTGTTCGAAGACGGCGGGGCTTCCGACCTTTGCAGTCTCCTGAAACCGGGCGAGCCTGTCGTGCTGATGGGCCCCACCGGTACTGCCTGCGATACTGCCGAGCGAAAGACCGTTCTTCTCGCCGGCGAAGGTTTTGGCAACTCCGTTCTGGTCTCGCTCGGAAGAAAGCTGCGCGACGCCGGCTCCAGGGTTCTCTTTTTCGCCGCTTACGCCACTCCCGCCGAGCGCTGCAAAGCGGAGGAGATCGAAAGTGCCGCCGACGCCGTGGTCTGGGTCAGCGGCGCCGCCCCCGGCTTCACCCCCGCGCGTCCGCAGGACAGCGCTTTTGTGGGCGATGTCGTTCAGGCGATTCAGAATTACGGGGCCGGCGTGCCGGGTTCCGCCGCTATCCCGCTCGCCGGGGTGGATCGTCTGATCGTTGTGGGACCGGATGCCATGATGGGCGCCCTCCAGCAGGCCCGCCACACCGTGCTCCGTCCGTATCTGAAACCGGATCATCAGGCCATCGGCAACATCAACTCTCCGATGCAGTGCATGATGAAGGAAATCTGTGCGCAGTGCCTCCAGGTCCACAAGGATCCGGCCACCGGCAAGGAGACGGTCGTCTACTCCTGCGTCAACCGCGACCAGGCGCTCGATCTGGTCGATTTCGGCAACCTCCGCGCGCGGCTGTCACAAAACAGCGTGCAGGAAAAACTGACGAAACTCTGGATCGACCGTTCTCTCCGAAGTATCGGCGCTCGCGGCGAAAAGCAGCCGGCCGCCGTCTGAGCAGCGCGCTCTGCGGTCCGCCGGTCAGGACGCCGCGGCAACCTGCGGCGGCGTAACGGCCGGTTCGGGCACGCCGGCACCGCGCTCGCGCTTGCGCATGCGCTTGCCCTTGTACATCCGGCGATCGGCTTCCGCCAGCAGGGCCTCGGCATCGCTGCCGTCCTGCGGATAAACCGCCACGCCGACGCTCATCGACAGCGCGCTCGGCTCCGGCGTCGCATCGCCCGCTTCCCGCGCAACGGCCCGCATGCGGTCGATGGTCTCTTCCAGGTCGTCCACGCCGGCGCCGGAAATCAGCACCACGAATTCGTCCCCGCCCATGCGCGCCACATAATCGCTTGCGCCGCACTGCTCGCGCAGCTTGTGGGCGATGCTGCGCAGAACCTTGTTGCCGACCAGATGGCCGAAACGGTCGTTGACCTGTTTGAATCCGTCGAGGTCGCACACCACCACCGCCAGCGGCGAGCCCACCCGCTGCGCCCGCGCCACTTCGTTGTCGAGTGACAGGAACAGCGACCGTGCGTTCGGCAGATTCGTCAGATAGTCCGTCGTGATCGAGGTCTCGAGCAGCCGGTGCGTCAGAGCGTTTTCGATGGCCAGCGCAACCTTCGGGCTGATGGCCAGCAGGATGCGCAGATTCTCCTTGCTGAACGCGTCACGCTCCGCCCGGTACAGCGCCATCACGCCGATGGGCCCGTTCACCCCGTTCAGCGGCACCGCCAGCGCCGACCGCAGCGTGCTGTACTTGGTCGGATCGTTCAGATACCCTGCCTCCACCGACGGATTGCCGTTCAGCAGCGGCTTGTTGTTTTCCGCCACCCAGCCCGACAGCCCCTGCCCCACCGGAATCTCCAGCGACGTGAAGAGCCGCAGGTTCTCGCCGCTTACGTATTCCGGCGTCAGCTTTTCGTCCCGCCGGATGTAAATCGCAATCGTCTCGTACGGGATCAGCCGCTTCAGCCGCACGCCCACAAACGCCAGCGCCTCCTGCAGGCTCAGCGAGTTGCCCAGATCCTGCGTCAGCTCGTACAGCATCTGCGCTTCCTGCGTGGCGGCCGCAATTGACGACAGCGGATCGAGAGCCGTCTCCGCCGACAGCGGCGCCAGATCCATATCCGTGGATTCCTCGAAGCCCGTCGCCGGCGCCAGACCGCGCTCCACCTTCACATCCATGGAAAGCCGCAGTTTGACCTTATCTCCGCCTGCGCTCAGCGCCAGCCGTTCCAGTTCCACGTAACGCCGCCGCAGAATATCCACCACCAGAGGATCGAAACTCTTGCCCGATTCCCCGATCACAATATCCATCGCCTGATCGAGCGGCAGCGCCTTCCGGTACTGACGGTCCGAAGCCAGCGCATCGAGGCAATCGACCGTCGAGAGAATGCGCGCCCCGATCGGAATCTCCTCGCCCGCGAGGCCGAACGGATACCCCGAACCGTCCCATTTTTCGTGATGCGCCCGCACGATCGGCACCACCGGATACGGGAATTTCACTTCCTCCAGAATCTCCGCCCCCACCAGCGGATGAATCTTCATCTTTTCGAACTCTTCCGGCGTCAGCCGCCCCGGCTTGGAAATAATATGCTCCGGCACCGCCAGCTTGCCGATATCGTGCAGCAACGCCGCCGCCTGCAGGGCATCCAGTTCGTTCTGCCCGAGGCCGATCTCTTTGCCGATCTCCGTCGCATACACCCGTACCCGCTGCAGATGATCGTGCGTCGTGGTGTCTTTGGCCTCAATAGCAAGCGCCAGAGCTTCGATCGTTCTCAGGTGCAGCCCCGCGATCTCTTCCACGTGCAGCTTGTCTTTTTCCAGCCGATCCAGATACATCTTGTAGGAGCGGTAGACAAAGTAAACCAGAGGGAACAGCACCAGCGCCGCGTGCCACGTTTCCTGCTTGCTCAGCACCACGATCAGCCACGCAACCGACGCCGCCGCCAGATGATACGGCAGCACCCAGAAGTAGGTGGCGTACCAGGTGCGGTAAATGGAACGTCCCTCCGTCAGCGCAATAACGCCCGCCACCAGAGCCGTGTTGACCACGAAGTACGCCAGCGCCGCCGAGCCCAGCAGCAGCGGATGCAGCTCGCCCAGCGCCCGCCCCAGCGGCCCGTGGAACAGCGTATGCGCCGCCATGGCGGATAAACCCACCGAACAGGCGCTGAACGCCGTCTGGATCGTCTTCGGCTGCACGCGCGGCCGCCACGCGCACTGCACGATCGTGCCCGCCACCGCCAGCACCATCGATTCCGGCAGGCTGAACTGCACCAGCCCCACCAGGATGAACAGGAAGTTCACCGACAGCGTCGCAAACACCATCGGCAGCCGAACTTTCAGCCCGGACGTCAGAATTGTAACGAGGAAATAGACCCAGAAGTGGAACGGATCATCCGGCCGGAACTGCAGCAACTGCGCGCCGAACGCGAAGATCCCTGTGCCGAGGATCAGCGCGATATATAACTTGGCACGAAGCGGCATCTGGAGACAGGTCTTGCCGGAATGGAAGCACGCGCAGTTCCTTTCCTGCTAACTAGTTTAAAACAAAATCGTTGACGTTGTATTCCGGCCACAATCGTTATATGCCTGTGACAGAGCGGCACAACAAGGGTCATACCATTCGTTAACACTCGTGCCAGTTTGGCTCATTCTCTTTGGATAATGCGCCATCGCGCGCGCCCCGATTCGCCTCGTTGACCGAGGTTATTATTGACTTATCAGCAGGTTGGACCAAAATGAAATTGGTTCATCCGACTGTGCAAAAAGCCCTCAAAGCAAGTGACGAATTGACGCCCTTCGCGTTCGACCTCCAGCGCCTCGGTCACGCCACCGCCCGTCCCGCGGCCCGTCCCGCCGCCCCGACCTACGAAGAATTTCTGGGGATGACAGCCATTGTGGCCGCCCCCTCCATGCGCCGGCTTTTTGCTCTTGCCGCACGCGTCGCCCAAACCGGCAGCCCCGTGCTCATCACCGGCGAAAGCGGCACCGGCAAGGAACTGGTTGCCCGCGCCGTCCACCATTATTCCGAACGATCCGGCAGGCCATTCATCGACGTCAATTGCGCCGCGCTCCCCGAACATCTCATGGAAAGCGAGCTCTTCGGCTACGAAAAGGGCGCCTTCAGCGGGGCCGAAGGTCAGAAAGCCGGCCTGTTCGAAGCCGCCCACAAAGGCTCTATATTTCTCGATGAAATCGGCGAACTCGACAGCCGCATGCAGGCCAAGCTGCTTCGCGTCCTCGACGGCCAGTCCTACTTCCGCCTCGGCGGTTCCCGCAAAGTCGTCGCCGACGTCCGCATCGTCGCCGCCACCAACATCGATCTCGAATCCTCGGTCCGCACCGGAACCTTCCGCCACGACCTCTTCCACCGCCTCGACGCCTTCCAGCTCCGCGTCCCCCCGCTCCGCGAACGCGTGGAGGATATCCACCCCCTTGCACTTTGGTTTCTCCGCGACACCGGCCTTACGCTCAGCCCGGAAGCCGTCGCCATCCTTCAGGACTACGCCTGGCCGGGAAATATCCGCGAGCTGCGCAATGCCGTTCTCAAAGCGTCCATGAACGTAACTGGCGACGAGATTCTCCCCTCCGATCTGCCCGTCAACCTCCTCCTCCGCCCCTCCGGCGAAGAAGACAGCCACTATTCGCTCGATGGACTCGAGCAACAGACCATCTGCCGCGTGCTCGCCCAGACCGGCGGCCACCAGCAGAAGGCCGCCGACCTGCTCGGCATCTCACGCCGCACTCTGATCCGCAAACTCAAGCTCTACCGCTCCCCAGCCCGCGCCGGAGAAAGCCTCGATCTGGTCGGCTCCGGAGCCGCCGGTTCGCGCTCCCCGGGCGCGGATCCAGCCGTTGCCCGCCGTGCGCTCGACCGCGAATTAGCCTGACCCCGTGTCTGCCTTCGCTCCAATTCCGGAATCCCTGCTGCAGGCCGCGGCGGCCAACCCGAGGCGCCTTGCACCCCCCGCGTGGCAACCCCGCTCGCCCCGGCGCACGGAAGACCTGGACGTCCCCGAAGGCATGGTCTATGATCTTGCCCTGCGCCACATCAACCACCGCGGCATCTGCACCATCCAGATCCTGGCCGAGGTACTGAAGCTTCCGCTCGAACTTGCCGAACCGCTCTTCCGCCGCCTCAACGAGCAGCAGCTGATCGAAGTCCGCCGCATGCTCGGCGACGACTACGTTTTCTCCCTCAGCGCCAATGGCCGGAAGCTGGCACTCGAGCGTTCGCTCGCCTCCCGCTACATCGGGCCGGTTCCGGTCGCGCTCCAGTCGTGGGCCGAATCGGTCCGTGCCCAGGTCACTTCCCTTGAAGTCAGCCGCGAAAGCCTCCGCCGCGCTTTCAGCGACATCGTCGTCGGCGACGAACTGCTCGACGCTCTCGGCCCGGCGCTCATCTCGCAAAGCCCGATCTTCCTTTACGGCCCCAGCGGCACCGGCAAGACCACGGTCTCCGAACGCCTGATGCGCGTGTTCAGCGATGCCATTGTCGTGCCCTACGCCATCGAAGTCGATGGCCAGATCATCACCGTGGCCGACCCGGCCGTCCACGAACCCGTCGAATTTCCCGGTCTCGATATCGACCCGCGCTGGTCCGTCTGCTGCCGTCCCTTCGTTGCCGTCGGCGGCGAACTGGTGGCTCCCATGCTGGACCTGCAGCGCGACGACAACCTCGGCATCTACAACGCACCGCTGCAAATGAAGGCCAACAACGGCATCCTGCTGATTGACGATTTCGGCCGCCAGGCCATGTCGCCGCGCGACATGCTCAACCGCTGGATCGTGCCGCTCGACCGCCGCGTGGATTTCCTCTCCTTCGGCAGTTCCGGCAAGTTCGACGTGCCCTTCGAACTGCTCGTGGTCTTCTCCACCAACCTCGCGCCGGGCGAGCTCGCCGATGAAGCCTTCCTCCGCCGCATCCCGAACAAGATTCTGGTGAAGCCCGTCGAGGCCGAAGATTTCGATACCATCTTCCGCGGCGTGGCGAAGAAGATGGAATTTCAGTTCACTTCCGATGTGCCCGCCCAGCTGCGCCAGCTTTGCCTGGCCCACAGCCCCGACCTCCGCGCCTGCTTCCCGCGCGACATCTGTTCCCTGCTCCGCGCCATCCACATGTACGAAGGCAGCCAGCTGACCATCACGCGCGCGGACCTCGAACGCGCCGTCCAGGGATATTTCCTGTAAGCGGCTGCCGGGTCAACGCGGCCCGAGCCCTCTCTCGCAGTTGCAAACACTTCCACCTGCGGCCTAAGCGGCACGTTCCCAGCAATGCCTTCGTGTTTCTTTTAGTGGAGCCGTCCTGCTCCTATGCCCCCGCCGCCAGCCGTGCGCGCTCGAACGCTTCCATCTCCGTCCTGCTCCCCAGCACGAGCGGCGTCCGCTGATGAATATCCGTCGGCTGAATTTCGAGGATGCGGTTCCTGCCGTCCGTCGCCACGCCGCCCGCCTGCTCGGTGATAAAGGCGATCGGGTTCGCCTCGTACATCAGCCGCAGCTTGCCCGACGCGTGGCTCTTCGTCGGCGGATACAGGAAGACGCCGCCCTTCAGCAGTGTCCGGTGGAAATCCGCCACCAGCGAGCCGATGTAGCGGGAGCTGTAGGCCTTTCCCAGTTTGCCGTCGCGCAGTTCGTCCAGATAGGTGCCGTAGTGCGGCGGGAAACTCCGTTGATTGGCCTCGTTGGTCGAATAATACTGGCCCTGCTGCGGCATCTTCATGTTGTCGTGGCTCAGCACATACGCGCCCACCGCCGGGTCCAGCGTAAACCCGTAAACCCCGAACCCCGCCGTATACACGAACATCGTCGAGGAGCCGTAAACCACATAGCCCGCCGCCACCTGCTTCAGGCCCGACTGCAGCACCTCTTCATCCAGCGACGGCTTGTGCCCGTCCGCCGGTTTCGGACTCCGGTAGATGGAAAAGATGGTCCCGACGTTCACATTCACATCGATGTTGCTCGAACCATCCAGCGGATCGAACACCACCACGTACTTGCCCGTCCCCGGCGCGCGGTCGAACGTCACCGGCTCTTCGTTCTCTTCCGACACCAGCACCGACACCGCATCGCGTCCGCCGAGGCAGTGAATCAGCGCGTTGTTGGCAAACACGTCCAGCTTTTGCTGCTGCTCGCCCTGCACATTGGTCGCGCCCTCCGCGCCCAGCGCTCCGTCCACCAGTCCGGCTCTGCGAATGCGCGACTGGATCATCTTGGTCGCCAGCGTGATGCCGCTGAGCAGCCAGGAGAAAGTGCCGCGCGAATCCGGCGAATGCGCCTCCTGCTGCTGCACGATGTGCTGCTGTACGGTGATGATCTGGCTGTCCGGGCGGATTGGCTTAGTCTGCGACATGGCTGCTTTCAGTGTAAAAGGGCGCCTTTACCAGCCCATTTGCCGCATGCGCCCGTCGATGATCTCGCCGTATTCAGTCATGCGCCCGGGCTTCCGGCGCAGCGGCGACGGCAATATCGCCGCCAGCTGAATCGCCTGCTCCCTCGAAAGGCTCCGCGCCGGAACATGGTAGTGGAAATTCGCCGCCGCCTCCGCGCCAAACACTCCCGGGCCCCATTCGATCACGTTCAGATAAAGCTCCAGTATGCGGCGTTTGGAAAGCAGCCCCTCCATCATCGGGACAATCGTGAACTCAATGCCTTTTCGGATGTAAGACCGGCTCGTCGTCAGAAACAGATTCTTCACCAGCTGCTGTGTGATCGTCGATGCGCCGCGCGTGCGGATGCCCTCGCGGTCTTCCTCGATCGCGTTCTCCACTTCAGTCCAGTCGAACCCGTGGTGCTGATAGAAACGAGCATCCTCCGCCGCCACCGCCGCATGCTGCAGCTGCGGCGAGATCTTCTCCATCGGCACGAACTCGTAGCTCTTGCGATACGGCGCACCCCGGGCGGGCTTGCGCCACGCCTCGACGCGACGCTGGATCTGCACGGCGGTTGTCGGCGGGTTCACCCAGCGCAGCGCCACCAGCATCAGCGCGATCGTGGCATAGAAAATTGCCACCCCGCCCGCCAGTGCGATCAGAATCCTCGTGAGCCAGCCTGTCCGGTGCCGTTTCATACCGACTATCCTTCGATTATGCGCATCGGCATGGCCTTCGGGCGGAAAGGACTCACGCTTGACCTGCCCGACGGCCGCAACTGGCAGGTGCTGGAGGCTCGCTCGGCGCCGCCGCTCCACGATCCCGATGCCGCCATTGCCGCCGCGCTCGATGCTCCCTTCGCCGGCCCGCCGCTCGCCAAACTCGCACGCGCGGCAAAGTCCGCAGCCATCTCCGTCTGCGACATCACGAGGCCGGTGCCGTACCGCACGATGCTGCCGCCGCTGCTGCACCGCCTCGAAGCGAGCGGCATCGCGCGTGAAGCCATCACCATTCTCATCGCCACCGGTCTGCACCGGCCAGCCACCGACGCCGAGATCGTCGAAATTCTCGGCGCCAACATCGCGGCGTCCTGTCGTGTCGTGAACCACCGCGCGCGCGAACTTGCCGAACACCGCTGGCTCGGCACCACCAAATCCGGCACGCCGGTTTACATCGACGAGCGCTTCCTCGCGGCCGACCTCCACATCACATGCGGGCTGGTCGAACCGCATCTGATGCTGGGCTTCTCGGGCGGGCGCAAGCTGATCGTCCCCGGCGTTGCGTACCAGGACACCATCCGGCGAATCCACAGCCCGGCATTCATACGCGATCCGCGCGCCATTGAAGGCTCCATCGCGGCCAACCCGACGCATGCCGAATTACTGGAGATCGCCCGCATGGCGCGGCACGACTTCATGCTCGATGTGGCGATCACGCGCGACCGCCGCATCTCGGGAGTCTTCGCCGGCACGCCGGAACCCACGCATGCCGAGGCCACGCGGTTCGTCTCGGCGGCGATGCGCCATGAACTCGCTGCTCCCGCGGATGCGGTCATCACTTCATCTGCCGGCTATCCGCTGGACCTCACGTTGTACCAGACCATCAAGGGCGTCACGGCGGCGGCCAGGATCGTGAAGCCCGGCGGAAAGATCATGGTGGTGAGCGCATGCGAGGAGGGCGCGGGTTCGGCCGAGTTCTCCGGCATGATTCGCGACGGCCTCACCGACACCGCATTTCTGGACCGCATCGAGCACGCGCCGGTGATCCCCGACCAGTGGCAACTGGAGAAGCTGGCGCTGGTCTCGCGCAGCGTGGAAGTGCTCTGGTACGTGCCGGGGCTGCCGCGCGACTTCTGGCCTCTGTTGTGGGGCCGTGCATTCGAATCCGCCGAATCGGCGCTGGCGGCATTGCTGGACGGCCTGCCGCCGGATGCGACCATCGCGGTCATGCCGGAAGGTCCGTACGTGCTGGCCGACGTCTCGGCGAGTACCCCGCCGGCTTAGCCGCGAAAGACGCCCGCAATCTGCGCTTCGTACTGCAGGCCGATGCGCGACAGGATCAGCAGGACGGGCATCGCGAGTTGCGGCTTGCGGTCGCGCAGTGCAATCAAAACCAGCAACGTAAGCAGCGGCGACATGGTGCGGCCAACGGCGTAGGCCGAGTCCCGTATGTCGGCCCGGCCCAGTGTGGCGGCGAAGAGCGCGAACAGGATTGCAGTGGCCCCCAGCGCGCCGAAGCCGCGGCGGGCTGCGAAGCCGAGAGCCAGCAACAGAGCCAGCACCACGCCCGCGAGCGCCAGCCCCAGGCCGTGCCGTCCGGCAAAGTGCGGGCGCGCGCGCAGAGCCACCAGGCCAGCGCCGGAATGCCGCTCGCGCCACTCGCCGCGGGGGAGTTCACGCAGCTCAGGCTGGCGCGCGGTTGCGCTAACGGGAGTCTGCCGAAGCTCTGAGGTCGGTCGGCGTGATCTCACGTACCGCGCCCGTGGCAGCCCACTTAATGAAGCCGATGATGTCGGCCAGTTCCTGCGGCGCGTAGTCGGCGTTCGCCGGCGGGTGGCCCCACTTGACGTTCTCGCGCATGGAGACGATCTCCGAGAGCTTGAACTGGCGCAGCATCGGCGGCGTCATGCTGAGATCCCAGATTTCGATGTTGTCGTTCCGGATCTGGCGCTGAATGCCAGGGAACGCGGCGCCGCGCGACGTCTGCACTTCCTGCACGAAGACGGTGCGCTGCATGTCGATGGTGCGCATCAGGTCGCGCGGCGTAACGTAGGCGCCGAGCCGCCGCAGATCGGGTGCGATCTCGTGGCCCACGCCATCGAGCGCGTGGCACGTGGCGCAGGGCAGGCTTTTGGCCGATTTTTCAAACAGCTTCCGGCCGCGATCCACCTGCGAAGAGGCTTCGGGCTTATTCTGCCCGGCAATAAACGCGGCGCAAAGAACCAAACCGGATATCAGAATCGGAGTTCGCATTGTGAGTCACCGCCTGCTCAAGTATATGCACGAGGCGGGCCAGAACAGACGGCCGAACCGCGGCGGAGATTCCGGGCCGGGCGGTGCCGCCGCGCGCACAGTTGCGCCGGATCGCGCACCCGCTTTCGCGAGACTATAGGTCATGACCTGGATCACCTGGGCGTTCCTTTCCGCCATCTTCGCCGCCGCGACCGCCATTCTGGCGAAACTCGGGGTAGAGAACATCGGCTCCAACCTCGCCACCGCCATCCGCACCACCGTGGTGGTGGTGTTCACCTGGGCGATTGCCTGTTCCAGCCGGACCCCGTCCGAACTCAGCGCGATTTCGGCGAGAACGTGGACGTTCCTCGCGCTCTCCGGAGTGGCGACCGCGCTCTCGTGGCTCTGCTACTTCCATGCGCTCAAAATCGGGCCGGCGTCGCGAGTGGCGCCGATCGACAAGCTGAGCGTCGCGCTGGTGATCCTGTTCAGCGCGCTGTTTCTGGGCGAGCCGCTGACGTGGGCGAAAGGCGCCGGCGGATTGCTGATCGTGGCCGGCGCCATCGTCATTGCTGTTGCTTAGGGCGCTGCTGCTTAGGGCGCCGTTGCCTAAAGCTTCATCGTGACCGTCTTGACCTCCGTGTACTGCTGGAGGCCGTACTCGCCGAGTTCGCGACCAATGCCCGACTGCTTGAAGCCCCCGAACGGCGCGGCGGCATCGAAGACGTCGTAGCAGTTGACCCAGACCGTGCCGGCGCGGACGCCGTTGGAAATCGCCAGCGCCTTGCCGATGTCACGTGTCCAGACGCCCGCGGCAAGGCCGTACATGGTGCGGTTGGCGCGGTCGATGACCTCATCCATATCCTTGAACTTGATGATGGACATGACCGGCCCGAAGATTTCTTCCTCGGCGATCTTCATGTTGTCCTGGACGTCGGCGAAAACGGTGGGCTGGATGAAGTAGCCCTGATCGCCGTGGCGTTCGCCGCCGGCCACCAGACGCGCGCCGTCCTTCACGCCGGAGTCGATGTAAGACATCACTTTGTGGAACTGGGCGTCATCGACCTGCGGGCCCTGTTCGGTGCGGCGGTCGAAGGGATCGCCGACTTTGCGCTTCTTCGCGCGGGCGGCGCTGCGTTCCACGAATTCGTCGTAGGCCTTCTCTTCCACAAAGACGCGCGAACCGGCGCAGCAGCACTGGCCCTGATTGAAGAAGAGGGCGAAGTGGGCGCCTTCAATGGCGGCATCCATATCGGCATCCGCAAAGATGATGTTGGGACTCTTGCCGCCGAGTTCGAGCGTGACGCGCTTGAGGTTCGTCTCCGCCGCGGCCTGCATGATGAGATGGCCGACTTCGGTGGAGCCGGTGAAGGCCACCTTATCGATATCCATGTGACGGGAAATGGCGGCGCCGGCGGTCGGTCCGTAGCCGGGCAGCATGTTGACGACACCATCGGGGAAGCCTGCTTCCTGAATCAGTTCGCTGACGCGGAGGGCGCTGAGCGGGGTCTGTTCGGCAGGCTTCATCACGACCGTATTGCCGGTGGCGAGAGCGGGGCCGAGCTTCCAGGCCTGCATGAGCAGCGGAAAATTCCACGGGATGATCTGGCCGACGACGCCGACGGGCTCGTGGCGCGTGTAGCAGAAGTAATCGCCATTGACGGGGATCGTCTTGCCCTGGACTTTGTCGGCCCAGCCGGCGTAGTAGCGATAGCAGGCGATGCTGAGCGCAACGTCGGCGGCTTTGGCGATGGTGTAGGGCTTGCCGTTGTCGAGAGATTCGAGGCGCGCGAGGTTGTCGGCATCCTTCTCCATGAGGTCGGCGAGCTTGTTGAGGAGCTTGCCTCGCTCGCTGGCGGACATGCGGCGCCACGGAGCTTTAGTGTGGAAGGCGGCGCGGGCGGCCTTCACGGCCAGGTTGACGTCTGCTTCATCGGCCTCGGCGACATTGCAGATGGTTTCCCCTGTGGCGGGGTTGATGGTGTCGAAACGCCTGCCGGAGACGGCTTCGACCCACTGGCCGTTGATCAGGAGTTTGGTAGAGGGCAGAGTGACCTGAGTTTGACTGGGGGATGCAACGACGGTAGCCATGGTTATTCGATCCTTTCGCCGGGGTCCGGCTAAGGAGAAGATAGCACTGAAAGCGCGCGGGAGCGAGGGGACGGAGCGGCCATCGGTGAGCAGACGCACGGGTGGTGCGGCTGTGAGACGTGCGGCCGGGCTGGCCGGCGAATCGTGCGTCAGGCGGCTCGTTGTTCGCCTCCGAACGGGGGATGCGGCGGGGCTGCCGGAGTGGTTGCGGGGCGCGGATCGGGCGACGGGGCCGGGGCGGCATCGTGGACGGGCTGGCGACCGTCGGTTACCTCATTTTCGCGGCGTCATCCATTCGAAACTCATTCGTGATAAAGTCCGGAGGCATATGTCCAATCGCCTCTACTTTTTTTTGCGTGCCGTGGTTTGCTCCGGCCTGATTCTTGCCAGTGCCGTGGCGCAAAACGCCAAGGCCCCGGATACGGTTCCGAACGAGCCGTTTCAGGCGGTCCATCTGATCAGCATTCCGCCCTCCGGCGAGAAGGCCGTTATGGCGGATTTGGCGGATGTGAACGCCGCCATCGCGAAAGCGGGCTGTCCGTCGTGCGTGTATCACCTCTGGAAGGTGACCGGAACACAAACGGGTGTTTACAACTACATTCGGATTTCGAGCTGGCCGGGGCGCGACGTTTACGTTAAGGTACACGATTCGGCCGACTACAAGGCCGCTGTCGGAAAGCATCCCGAAGTGGAACCCTTCTATCACGCACAGGTATATAACCGCTACGTCGAAGTGCCGATCGGGAAGTAAAGCGCCGTTGGTTCAACGGCAGTGCACGCGGTGCCCGGTCGCCCGAAGCCTTCGGCGGAGGGCACCGTGCTCCGCAAGATGGTAGCGGCCGGGCGACGCGCCACGACGCAATCGCGCGTTGCCGCTCCTGATTCATTCAGCCCGCAACTGCCATGAGCAGAAAGCGGAATGGATCGAACTTCTTCGACATGTCTTCAGCACGCCAACATCCCGGGTTGGCAGTGACGCCGCGGGCGCGGATTTCCGGTTGTTTCCCGGCAAGGCGCAGCCTTCGGACAATCCGGGTACTGCCGCTCACAGCAATTCATCCAACCGTGCCGCCAGGCTGTATCTTCGACTCTTCTTCGCAGGATCCGTCACCCGTACTGTGCGTAAACTCGGCCTAACTCCTTTTTAAGCCGCCCTGTCGCGGTAATTGAGCAATCCGCTGAGGCGGCTTTGGCACCGGACCGGCCCATCGCGATGAGCGAAGCTGGAACCGGGTTGGCGACGACCAATCGGGACGCAAAAAACGAAATCCTCGCGACCGGTCCTTGCCGACGCCATTCGCGAAATCGCCAATTTTCTCGCCGCCGTCCACGCGCGAATTCCGCATCATCCGAACGTTGGCTCTTGCGAATCGGCTGTGATAGACTCCAGCCCGAAAGAGAGGTGTCTATGAAGCGCACTGCAATTGGAACGACCCTGATTCTCACTGGAGCCATCGCCTGGGGAATCGCGGCTCACGCGCAATCCGGCGGAGCAGCGAAGATCGATCCGGTCAAGGTCGACCCGAAGCATTACAAAGTGGAGTTCGAAAACGAAAGCGTCCGCGTCCTGCGTATCCACTACGGCCCCGGCGAAAAGTCCGTCATGCACTTCCACCCCAACAATGTCGCCGTCTATCTCACCGATGGCACCGTCCGCATGGGCACCCCCGGCGGCAAATCGGTGGATGCGCCGTTCAAAGCCAAGGGCGTCGCGTGGGCCGCCGCCGGAGATCACCTTCCGCAGAACATCGGCAGCCAGCCGATGGAGGTCGTCGTCGTTGAAATGAAGAAGTAGCCGCCGCCCGCGTTTTATCCGCTATGAACAGAGCAGGACCGCGCTGCACGAGGCCGGTCCTGCTCACCCAATCGCCTCCAGGCTGTTCTGGCCGCGCGCGGGCGCATCGGGGCGCCGCGGCCCGGATCGGCGCTCACGCCGCACTCGCGGGCTCCTGCCGCTGCATGAGGACCGCATAAACGGCGTGCGCCAAATTGATCCGCTTTGCGGGCGGCGCGCGGGGCCGCCTTGAGCGGGCGGATTGGAGTTATCATTTTGAAGGCAGTCATAACGGCGATCAGGCGACAAAAGAGGGACAGCATGGCGACATCGAAGAATACGGACCGGCGGGGATTTCTGAAGGGAGCGGCGGCGCTGGCGGGAGCTGCGCCGATCGCGCTGGCTCCGCAGTCGGTACTGGCTCAGACCGCGGCGGCGGCGCCCGCGGAAACACCGGCGCGCACGGTGGAAGTGCTCACCAACGAGCGCCCCGGCGCGGACTTCATGATGGACGTGATCAAGTCGCTGGGCATCGAGTATGCCGCGGCCAATCCGGCCTCCAGTTGCCGCGGCCTGCACGAATCGATGATCAATTACGGCGGCAACAAGAGCCCCGAACTGCTCACGGCGCTGCACGAGGAATCCTCGGTGGCGATGGCGCACGGCTACGCGAAGATCGAAGGCAAGCCGCTGATCGCGATGGTCCACGGCACGGTGGGCACGCAGCATGCCGCCATGGCGATCTACAACGCGTGGTGCGACCGCGTGCCGGCGATCGTGATCCTCGGCAACGAAACGGATGCGACCGCCCGGCGCAGCTTCGTGGAATGGACGCACGCGGCGCAGGATGCGGCGGCGATCATCCGCGACTACACAAAGTGGGACGATAACCCGACGTCGCTGCAGCATTTCGCCGAATCGCTGGTGCGGGCCTACCGGATTGCCATGACTCCCCCGATGGGGCCGGTCGCCATCATCGCCAACGCCAAGCTGCAGGAAGAGCCGATCGAGGAAAAGGGTCTGCGCGTGCCGAAGCTGACGCCGGTGCTGCATCCGGTGGGCGATTCCGGCGCCATTCTCGAAACCGCGCGGATGCTGGTGAATGCGGAAAATCCGGTGATCGTGGCCGGCCGCATGACGCACAATCAGGCCGGCATGACGCTGCTGGCGGAGCTGGCCGATACGCTGCAGGCGCCGGTCAACGACCAGCGCAACCGCGTGAACATCGCATCCAGCCACCCGTTCTACAACACCGGGAACGTGGTGAACGCCGACGTGATTCTGGCGCTCGAAGTGGAAGACATCTTCATGCTGACGCACCGGATGTCGCAGCTGAACCGGATCGGCATGGAACCGCCGAAGAAGATCATCAAGGATACGTGCAAGGTCGTCAGCATTTCGAGCGTCGAGCTGTTCCAGCGTTCGAACTACCAGGATTTTGCGCGCTACAACGAAGTGGACATGGCGATTCCGGGCGACGCGCAGGCGACGCTGCCGCTGCTGATTGAAGCCTGTAAGAAGCTGATCACCGGCGACCGTCGCGCGGCGATGCAGGCGCGCGGCGCCAAACTCACCGCCCAGTACAAGAAGAACAAGGAAACCGCGCTGACGGAAGCGACACTCGGCTGGGATTCCAGCCCGCTGACGCCGGCGCGCATTTCGGCCGAGTTGTGGGCGCAGATCCGCAACGAAGACTGGTCGCTGGTGGGCAACGATATGTTCTTCGGCCGCTGGCCGTCGCGGCTGTGGGACTTTGAAAAGCACTACCAGTTCATCGGCGGGTCGGGCGGCGAAGGCGTGGGTTACGGCGCTCCGGCGGCCGTCGGCGCCGCGCTGGCGAACCGCAAGTATGGCCGGCTGACCGTCAATATTCAGAATGATGGCGACCTGAATTATGCACCGGGCGTGCTGTGGACGGCGGTACACCACAACATCCCGCTGCTTTCCATCATGAACAACAACCGCGGTTACCACCAGGAAGTGATGTTCGTGACCACCATGGCGGCGCGCGCCAATCGCGACGTGACCCGCGCGGGCATCGGGACGAAGCTCGATAAACCTTATATCGATTACGCGACGATGGCCAAGACGTACGGGATGACGGGCATCGGGCCCATTACGGATCCGAAGGACGTGGGGCCGGCGATCAAGCGCGCCATCGAAGTAGTGAAGGCGGGCGAGCCGGTGCTGATCGACACCGTGACGCAGGGTCGCGGATAAGCGCAGAAAGATCAGGAGAACCGATCGTGAAGAAAACTATTCTCTTCCTTGCCACGCTGGCCGTGAGCGTTGCGGCGGCTCTGGCTCAGAATGCCGCGCCCGCGGGTAACGCGGAAAACGGCAAGAAGCTGTGGGTGAAGAATAACTGCTACTCCTGCCACGGCTACGAAGGGCACGGCGGCAGCGTGGGTCCGAAGCTGGCGCCGAAGCCGATTTCCATGGTGGCGTTCATGGCGATTGTGCGGCATCCTCCGCAGAGCACCATGCCGACCTTCACCGCCAGGGTGATTTCCGATTCCGACCTGCGGGACATGTGGGCGTATCTGAACGCGATCCCGGCGGCGCCGGCGTATAAAGATGTGCCGCTGCTGAACGCGATTCAGTAAGGCTGCCGGGAACGGCCTCCGGCTTGCAAAGCGTTACAGGGGGCATATTTCGTGGCGCCATCGATTCGCGCAGCCGGGCAAAAGAAAGCCGCGAGCCGCATACCGTCGTTCGCTTCGGTCGAGCCGTACATCAGTGCCGTGTGCCTGCTCGCCATCGCATGGCACCTCGGCGCGAAATACCTCTGGCACGCCTCGGCGTCCGTCAGTGACAGGCCGCTGATTTTTGCGCTGGTAGCGGGCGGGGCGCCGCTCGTGACCATGCTGCTGCGAAAGCTGACGCGGCTGGAGTTCGGCGCCGACTTCCTGGCGGGCATCTCCATCGTGGTCTCCGTCCTGCTCGGCGAGTATCTGGCCGGGGCCGTCATTGTGCTGATGCTGTCGGGCGGGGCGACGCTCGAAAGCTTCGCCTCGCGTCGGGCCTCGTCCGTACTGAGCGCTCTGGCGAACCGCATGCCGCTCAGCGCACACCGCAGCACAGCCGGGGGCATCCTCGAAATCGGGCTCGACGAAATCGCCGTCGGTGACTCGCTGGTGGTCTTCCCCCACGAAAGCTGCCCGGTGGACGGCGTTGTAGTGGACGGCCACGGCGTGATGGACGAGTCGTATCTCACCGGCGAGCCCTATCAGATATCCAAGATTCCCGGCGCGGACGTCCTGTCGGGCGCGATCAACGGCGAGACGGCGCTGACCATTCGCGTCGAGAAACTTCCCATCGATTCGCGGTACGCAAAAATCGTTCGCGTGATGGAACAGGCCGAGCTGAGCCGGCCGGAGTTCCGGCGCATCGGAGACCGGCTCGGCGCCTGGTACACCGTGCTGGCGCTGGCGGTGGCCGCGGCGGGCTGGTATGCCGGCGGGGATCCGCGGCGCTTTCTGGCCGTGCTGGTGATTGCGACTCCGTGCCCGCTGCTGCTGGCAATCCCGGTGGCGATTATCGGCGCGATTTCGGTGGCGGCGTCGAGAGGCATTATCGTCCGGAATCCGGCGATGCTGGAAAACATCGATTCGTGCCGGACCATGATTTTCGACAAGACCGGAACGCTGACGCACGGCAGGCCGGTGCTCACCGAAGTGATCTGCGCGGGGGACCGGGATCCGCGGGACGTCTTGCGGCTGGCCGCCAGCCTGGAGCAATACTCCAAACATCCTCTGGCGTTGGCGATTCAGGAAGCGGCGCGCGAGCGCGGGGCGGGGCTGGCGCCGGTCGCCGAAGTCAGCGAGAAACCCGGGGCGGGGCTGAGCGGGCAGATCGGAACTGCGTTGATCCGGATCACCGGCCGGGGGAAGTTGCTGCGGGAATCTCCGGAAGTGGCGCCGCTGCTGCCGCCGGTGAGTGCCGGCATGGAATCGATCCTGCTGATCGACGACCGCTACGCCGCTACCCTTCGTTTTCGCGACACGCCGCGACGGGAGAGCCGTCCGTTCGTCAATCATCTGGGGCCGAAGCACGGCGTCACGCGCGTGATGATGCTCTCGGGCGACCGTGAATCGGAGGTTCGCGATGTGGCCGATGCCGTGGGGATCGCCGAGGCCCGCTCCGGCAAGAGTCCCGAAGAGAAGGTAGACATTGTGCGGGAAGAGTCGAAGCGCGGGCCGACGCTGTTTCTCGGCGACGGCGTCAACGACGCGCCTGCAATGCTCGCGGCCACCGTTGGCGTGGCGCTCGGCCGCAACAGCGACATCACCGCCGAGGCGGCCGACGCCGTGATTTTCGAGCCGTCGCTTCGCAAGGTGGATGAACTGATCCACATTGGCCGCCGGATGAAGCGGATCGCGCTGCAGAGCGCCGTGGGCGGAATGGCGCTGAGCATGATCGGGATGCTGGCCGCCGCCACGGGACATCTGCCGCCGGTGGCGGGCGCCATCACGCAGGAAATCATCGACGTGGCGGCTCTTTTGAACGCCGTCCGCGTGGCGATTCCGGGCGACTATCTGGACAGCGACGGCATTTGAACCTCCTCCGTATTTGGCCGGAGTTTGAATGTATACTCAGGCGAGGAGATTTCCGTAGTGAACAATCATTTCTTGAAAACCAGTTTCGCGGTCGCGGTCGCGATTGCTGTTTCCGCATCCGCCGGATGGTCGCAGCAGCCGTCCGACGGTCCGTATAAGATTCTGAAGACCGTGAAGGTCGGCAACGAGGGTGGCTTCGATTATGTGAACGTCGACGTCGAGAACCGCCGGCTCTACGTGGCGCGCCGCAGCACGCCGCCGCAGGTCTTCGTGTACAACCTCGACACGCTGGAGCCTGTCGGCGCGGTCCCCGACACCAGCGCGCACGGCGCGGTGATCGATCCGAAGTCGCACCACGGCGTGGCGACGAGCAATCCGCTCACGCTGTTCGATACGGAAACGCTGAAGCCGATCAAGAAGCTTGAAGTGAAGGGGAATCCCGACGGCGCGATGTACGACCCCTCGAACCAGCGCGTTTATATTCTCAGCCACCCGTCGCCGCACGTGACGGTGATCGATCCGAAGGACGGCTCGGTTATCAGCACCTTCGACATCGGCGGAGCTCCCGAGCAGGCGGCGGCCGACGGCATGGGTCACGTCTACATCGACGTGGAAGACAAGGAAAACATCGCCGTCGTGGATACCAAAACGCTGACCGTGACGGGCCACTATGACGTGACCGGAAGCGGCGGCACCTGCGCGGGCCTCGCGGTGGACGCAAAGAACCGCGTTCTCTTTGCCGCCTGCCGCAAGCCGGCCAACATGGTGATGCTCAATGCCGACACCGGCAAGATCCTCAAGACGCTGCCCATCGGCACCGCGTCGGACGGCGCGCTGTTCAATCCCAACACGATGGAAGCGTTCAGCTCCAATTCGGAAGGCACGCTTTCAATCGTCAAGGAAAACAGCGCCACGGACTTCGTTCTGGAGCAGACGCTGAAGACCATGCCGGGCGCCAAGACCAGCGCACTCGACACCAAGACGAATCACGTGATTCTGATCGCCGCTGAATACGGTCCCGCCGAAGCCGCGGCTCCGGCTGCCGACGGCAAGAAGAATAACGGCCGCGGCCCGATGATCCCGGGTTCGTTCTCCATCATCGTGGTCGGCAAGTAATTCCGCTTCACCGCAGGGCGCTCGATGTTCTCGGGCGCCCTTTTTTTATTGGGATCGTCCGCGTTTGGCCTGTTACCCGGCCGCCTGACTCCGAGGAGAAATCATGACATCGAAGATTCTGATTCTGCTGACTGCGCTAACCGCGCTTGCGTCCGCGCAGCAAAAGAAAGACGCCGGGCCGCCGGTGCTGACCGTGCAGCAGGTCAAGCCCGGGCTCTTCGAAATCACCGGCGCCGGAGCGAATACGGAAGTGCGGGTGACGCGCGACACTCTGATCGTGGTGGACGGCAAGCTGCCCGGCGAACAGATCTACAATGCGCTGATGCAGCAGATCGGGTCGATCGGTAAGCTGCCGGTGAAAACGCTGATCGTGACCCAGCATCACGAGGATCATGCCGGCAATAACGACCGTTTTCTGGCGGCGGGCGTCAAAGTTCTGGCGCACCGCAATCAGCTCCGCGATCTGGCCACGTACAAGGTTGAGCACGTGCCGGCACTCCCGAATGAGACCTATTCCGGAGGCAGCCATACCGTGAAGGAAGGCGGCGTCACGGTTCAGCTTTATCATTTCGGCCGCGGCCACACGGACGGCGATTCTGTGGTTTATTTTCCCGACCTGAAAGTGATCGCGCTCAGCGATCTGATCACCGTGGGCTCCACCGGACCGCGCGCCGATTACGAAGGCGGCGGCAGCTTCGTCGAGTGGCCCGCCGTGCTCGAAAAGGTTCTGAAACTCGATTTCGATACCTGCATTCCGGGCGCCGGCGACATTCTGACGAAGGCCGACGTGGCCGCTTTCAAGGTCAAGATGGATACGCTGGTCAGCCGCGCGCGCGAGGCTGTGCGCAGCGGCGTTCCCAAAGACCAGCTGATGGCGCACATCAGGACGGACGATCTGGGCTGGGCGCCGCGCCTCGCGAGCGTGGACCCGTTTTACGCGGAACTGCAGAAGACCGCGCCGCAGAAGTAAGCCGCCGCGGCCTTCCTGCCGGAACCGAAGCTTCGCGCATCGCCAGTAAAATCCGGCGCCCCACCGCTTCCACAACCTTCGGCACCACCGCGTTGCCGAACTGCCGGTAAGCCTGCGTGTCGGAAACGACGATGGGCTTTTCTTCGAAGCCCATCAGCCGTCCGCATTCCCGCGGCGTGAGACGTCGCGGCGGCCTGTTTTTACCCTGCGGGACGAGAATCTCCGAGCCGTCTTTGTGATAGCGGGCGCTGAGCGTGCGCGAAATGCCGGCGGGATCGGCGAGCCCGAAGCCGAAACCGTTGCCGCGCGCGCGATGGCCCTCCGCGTAGCGCTGCAGATAGTTCCAGAGGTGCGGCGAGAGCGTGTATTTGGGGTCCGGCAGCGGCTCCAGAATGTCGAGCAAACGCGGCCGCGCGCCATCGGGCGGATCGGGATATTCGAACGCCGGCCGCGCCGGAAAAACGTCTTTGTTGAAACAGACGATGTACACGCGCTCGCGATGCTGCGGCACCCACGCCGCGGCGTCGATGACCCGATCGAAAATCCAGTAATTGAGCTCGTCAAGGCGCGCGCGAATGACCTGCCACGTGCGGCCCTTGTCGTGCGACTTCAGGTTCTTCACGTTTTCGAGGAAAAGCACCGCCGGGCGTCTGGCTTCCACAATTGCGGCAAGCTGAAAAAAAAGGTTGCCCTGCGTTTCGCACTTGAAGCCGTGCGCCATGCCGAGACTCTGCCGCTTCGAAACTCCGGCAAGCGAGAACGGCTGGCAGGGGAAACCGGCGGCGAGCAGATCGTGATCGGGAATATCGGCGATGTTGATCCTGCGAATGTCGTCGTGCGGAGTTTCGCCATACCAGGCGGCGTAGGTCCGCTGCGAATACTTGTCCCACTCGCAGGAAAAGCGGCACGTCCCGCCCAGCTTTTCCAGCGCGCTGCGAAAGCCGCCGATGCCGGCAAAGAGATCGATGAAGGTGAACGGCGCGGCCGGCGATCCCGAAGGCATCCTGGAGCCCAGTCTACTATGCGCACGGAACAGAACTGCGCGGAAATGATGCGGTGCGGATGGTGCTTCCGCTCGCAGTAAAATACGCTTTGCGCGTATCGAAATCCGTTTCCGACAATGCCGCGGCGATTCGCCACCGCTTTCAAAGCGCCACCCCGTTCCGCCACGCCGTGGTGGAAGGCTTCTTTGAACCTCAATTTGCCGAGGAACTGCTGGAGCACTTCCCGCGCTTCGACCCTTCGCGGGCGCGCAACGAAATCTACGGCGGCGTGTGGGGCAAGGCCGTCAACACGAACATCCGAAGCATCGATCCGGCGTATGCGGAACTCTACGCGACCATCGCTTCGCAGCCGTTCCTCGATCTGATCGGCGAACTGTCCGGAATTCCCGATCTGCTGCTCGACCCCGCGCTGTTCGGCGGCGGGACCCACGAAAATCTGCACGGCCAGGATCTCGATCCGCACGTGGATTTCAACTACGACGAGCAAAAGAAGCTGCACCGGCGGCTGAATCTGATCGTGTACCTGAACAAGGGCTGGAAGGCGGAATGGGGCGGTTCCATCGAGATCCACTCCAACCCGCGAAGGCCGGCGGAGAACCGCATTCAGTCGTACGAGCCGCTGTTCAACCGCGCCGTCTTCTTCGAAACCAACGAATATTCGTGGCACGGCTTCCCGCGCATCGAACTGCCCGAAGCGGAACGGCACCGGTCGCGGAAATCGATCTCCATCTACCTCTACACGCGCGAGCGCCCGCGGGAGGAGATCGCGCCGGCGCACGGCACGTTCTATGTGCATCGTCCGCTGCCGCCGCACCTCCGCGCCGGTCACACACTGACGGACGCCGATATGAAGGATCTGCTGTTTCAGGTGGACCGGCGCGACAAGTGGATCGAGCACTATTAGGCGATGGAACTGGAAAAGGGCCGCGAACTGGCGCGCCTCGCCGCCTACACAGCGGGCGTGCTCTCGCTCGTGCGCGCGCCGCTCACCGGCTACGTTCTGCAGCAAGGAACATCGCGCGGTATTTTTCCCGATCTCTGGCTGGCGCCCGAAGCTGCCCTGACGGTGGCGCCGCAGCGTCCGGTCACCGGTCTGACTCTGCGTGGCTGGCGGCCGGCCGAACGCGGCCCGGTGGAAGTTTCGCTCCGGCTCAACGGCGTAGTCGCCGCAACGGCCACGGTGGCGGGACTGTTTGAAATTCCGATCGCGCCGGCTGCTCCCCCGGACCAGCCATTCACGCTTGAGATCGCCGCCACCCCCGCGTTCTCACCGGAAAACGATCCGCGCGATATCTGCTTCATCCTGCTCGAACTGCGCGCCGAACACGCCGGCTAATGCGCCGGGGCGGACGTTCCGCGCCGCGGATCGTTCGGTTCGAGCGCAAAGCACAGCAGGAACATCGCGCCGGCGACAACGGCCAGGACCCAGTAAACATCGATGTAGGCGAGCGTGGCGGCCTGCGCCCCCACCTTGCGGTAGATCAGTTCCTGCGCCTGCGGCAGGGCGTTCAGCGATCCCGAGCGATGCAGCCGGTCGGCCAGCGAATTCACCGCGCCCTGAAAACGCGGGTCGCCCGGCGCTGAACGACTCACCAGTATCGCCTGATGGAACTGCGCGCGCCGCGCCAGCACGCTCGTGACAATCGACGTCCCCACGCTGGCTCCGATGTTGCGCATAAAGTTGATCAGCGCCGCCACCGAGTTGCTCTTTTCGCGCGGAATCCCGTTGTACGCCACGGTATTGGCGGGAATGAAGAGGAATCCAAACGGCACGTATTGCACCATCCTGAGGACCACCGCCGAGCCGAAGCTGATATCCAGATCGATGCGCCGCGTGGAAGCGTACATAGCCAGCGCGAGCGTCAGCCAGCCGAATCCCATCAGGTACCGCGCCTGCACCCGCGTGGTCAGCCGGCCGACGAAAGGCAGCGCGCCGAGCAGCAGAAAGCCCGCCGCCGACAGCACCATGCCGGCCGACTGCGCCGTGTAGCCCATCAGACTTTGCAGAAACTGCGGCATCAGCACCGTGCTCGAAAATGAGAGCACGCCGATCATGAACATCACCAGATTCGACGCCGCGAAATTGCGGTGGCTGAGCAGACGGATATCGATAATCGGGTTCTTGTGATTCCATTCCCGAATCACCAGCGCCGTCAGGCAGATGGCGGCGATCGCCATCAGGCTCACGATGAAACGCGAACTCAGCCAGTCGTCCTCCTGGCCCTTGTCGAGAAAAATCTGCAGCGCGGAAATGCCGAGCACGAGCAGCGAAAAGCCAATGAAATCCGGCCGCGGAATGCCGCCGGAGCGCTTCAGCTTCATATACGGCGGATCCTGCACCAGCTTCCGGACCAGATAAAGCGTCACGAATCCAACCGGCAGGTTGATCAGGAAGATCCAGCGCCACGAGTAGCTGTCGGTGATCCAGCCGCCCAGCGTCGGGCCGATGGACGGCGCGAAAACGGCGGTGATCCCGTACAGCGCCACGGCGAGGCCGCGCTCCTCCGGCGGGAAGGAATCGGTGAGGATCGCCTGCGCCATCGGCTGCAGTCCGCCGCCGCCGGCACCCTGCAGTACGCGGGCGAAAAGCAGCACCCCCAGCGTGGGCGCGATTCCGCACAGCAGCGATGCGAAGGTGAACATCACAATGCACGCCATGAAGAAGCGCTTGCGCCCGAACACCGTAACCAGCCACCCGCTGATGGGCAGCACGATGGCGTTGGAAACCAGGTACGACGTCAGGACCCAGGTGCTTTCGTCCGTGCTTGCGCCCAGATTTCCGGCAATATGCGGCAGCGCCACGTTGGCGATAGAAGTATCCAGCACTTCCATGAACGCAGCAAGAGAAACCGAGGCGGCAATCAGCCATCGGTTCGAGGGGGGACGCCAGATTTCGGGCGTCGCCTGTGCTGCCAGTGCCTGGGTACTCACGCGGTTATTCATTTAGGATGCCATCCGCGGCCGCTGCGCCGCTGAACTGCTGCGCCGCTGAACTGCTGCGCCACCGAAAACGACGAATTCGTCCCATCCGGCTTTTTGGCGGAAAATCGGCGACGCCAGGGGTCCCCCGCGCGCGGGCCCCGTTTCAGGCGATAATGAAAGTTGGCGGCAAGCGTCGGGCTGCCGGGGGAGTTCGTAACGACGCACCGCACCCTGTTCATGAATTTCCCGATTCGGGTACTTGTGGCCAAGCCGGGCCTCGACGGACACGACCGCGGGGCCAAGGTGATCGCCCGCGCCCTGCGAGACGCGGGCATGGAAGTCATTTATACTGGTTTGCGACAGACTCCGGAAATGATTGTCAACGCCGCCCTGCAGGAAGACGTGCAGGTGATCGGGCTTTCGATCCTTTCCGGCGCGCACAACGCCATCGTGCCCCGGGTGCTGGCGTTGCTTCGTGAAAAGGATATGGCCGGAGTGAAAGTCATCGCCGGCGGCATCATTCCCGACGACGATGCGCAGGAACTGAAGCGCCAGGGAGTGGCGGCGGTGTTCCAGCCGGGAGCTTCCATGGAGGAGATCGTCGCGGCTGTTCGCGGGGCGGCGCTGTCCGGAATGGAAACATGTCCGGAGTGGAAACAGTAGTTGGGGAACAAGCGGAAGATCTGAGCCATCGCGCCTGAGGGCGCGGGGCATGAAACACGAAAAGGAGCGCATCGCAAATTGCGACCTGCGCGACGGTGAAAATGGAAAAGCATCTGAAGATCGCGGTCTTTATCGACTTCGACAATATTGAAATCGGCGTGAAGTCGACCCTGCAGCGCGAGTTCGACGTCTCGATCGTGCTCGAAGCACTGAAAGAACGGGGCGAAATCGTCACCAAGATCGCTTACGCCAACTGGGGCAAGATGGAAAACTCCACGCGCCAGCTGTCGGAATACGCGGTCCAGATGGTGCAGCGCGACCCCTCGCCGCGCGGCGACAAGAACGGCGCCGACATCAACCTGGCGCTCGATGCGCTGGAGATGGCCTTCACGCACGACCACATCAACGCATTCGCCATCATCAGCGGCGACAGCGACTTTATCGCTCTCGTCAACAAGCTGAAGCAGTACGACAAGACGGTCTTCGTGGTCGGCGGCAAGGCGTTTACCAGCACGATTCTGCAGAAGAACTGTCATGAGTTCATCAGCTACGAATCCATGCTGGACGACGGCCGGCCTTCGCGGCGCGAACACCGCGAGCATCGCGAAAATCGCGAGCCGCGTCCCACCGAAGCGCAGAACGCACAGGGCGGCGCACCGCCGGCTTCGCAGGGAGCGCCGGCGAACGGCGGCGGCCAGCCGCAGCAGCAACAGCAGCGTCCGCAGCAGGGCGGCGGTGGCGGCGGACAGCGTCGTCCCCCGGCGCTCGATCTGCATCAGGCCATGCCGCTGGTGGAGCGCGCGCTTCAGGTGCTGGAGCGGCGCGAGGTTCGTCCGCAGCTGGGTCTGCTGAAATCCACCATGCTGCAGCTCGATTCCAGCTTCAGCGAACGGGCTTACGGAGCCGGATCGTTTACCGACTTCATTGAAAAGCTGCGCAAGGCGGATCTGATCCTCGTGACCGGCGGCGAAGGCCGCTACATGATCCAGCGCAAGCGCAACGGCGCGCCGGAAAAGACGGTTCGTCCGGAAGAGGCGCTTCCGGCGCTCCGCGACGTTCTCGAAAATCACCGGCTCGAAATGGAAGACGGCGTTACGGCCGACGAACTGGCCGCCTGGGTTCGCGAAGAAGCACCGGCCTTCGACTGGAAGACTTACGGCTTCCAGGAGTTCACCGAGTTCCTCAATTTCGCCCAGGACAAGACCGTGGTCCGCGCCGTTCCCGACGAAGCCAATTCGCAGATGATGGTGCACCTTGGCGCCGAGTTCCATCCGCCGGCCGTGCCCGAACCGGAACCGCTGCCTCCGCTGCCTGAAGAAGGCGAAGAGGAAGAAGAGCCGCAGCCCATCGTGCCCGGCCAGCCCACCGCCGGTTCGCCGCGCGTCAAGAAGGGCACCAAAAAGGCTGCCGGTCCCGATGTCAACGGCAATGTGGTGCCGCCGCCCAAGCGCCCCCGCAAAGCTGCCGCGCCCCGCAAGCGGCGTGCTCCGTCCGGTATGTAATTCCGCGGCAACGAAGCGCGCCGCCGCCCCGCGTTTAATCTGGTGACGAGGGCATACATCGACATGGAAAACAAAACTGGTTTCCGGTTGGGGCGGCGCGACTTCCTGCTGGGCATGACGCCGGCGCTGGCTCCGGGCTTTCTGAAGAAACCCGTCCAGACGCTTTCGGGCGTCGAATTTCACGTTTATCGCTACAGCCCGGTGGCGTTCCTGCAGAGCCCGCGCCGCTATGTCATTCTGCACGGCGATGAAGACACTGCGCGCGACGTTCTCTCGTCTTACATGTACGATCACGACGGCATCGCGTTCGTCGTCACCTCAAAAACGCGCGAGGTTGAAATCAGCGGCGCGAAAATCTCTGGCGCGAAAATCTCTGGCGTAAAGATCGATCCCAACCGCATGTTCTCGCGGGCGGGCGCCGAAAAGAGCATCCGCGGCCTGACCCCCGGACTCGATGCGGCCAAGTTGACGAGCACGCTCGATTTTCTCGATCGCCACCGCGAGGCATTCCTGAAAGAACTGCTGCCGCAGAAGGGCAGCCGCCTCGTGGCGCTGCACAACAACCGCGATTATTCGGTCAACAATGAAATCGCCAACAGCGATGCCAGCTCGATAAAAGAGCCCCGCCTTCCGCAGCACTTCTTCCTGTGCACCGATGCGAAGGATTACGAGGTGCTGAAGCAGTCTCCCTATAACGTGGTGCTGCAGTCGAAGCCCGATCCCGACGACGGTTCGCTCTCGCGCCTCGCAGCCCGGCGCGGCGTGCGCTACATCAATCTGGAATGCGCCATCGGCGCGTACGAAGCCCAGCAGGAACGCCTCCGCTGGCTCGACGACCGCCTGCCCTGATCCTGCCGGCGGCATGCCGCCACGCAAAAGCACTCCCGAATTGTGCGAGAATCGAGACCGGCGCCAGCCAATCTCTTTCAAAGGTTCTAGCAGGAGTCGCATGACCACGTCCGAACAAAATCGCCGCAAATTCCTCCGGTTTTTGGCAGCCAGTCCGCTGTTTGCCCAGGCTCTGGCAAACCAGGCTCTGGGTCAGGACGCGGCCGCGCCCACCCCGGCTGCGCCCACCCCGACTGCGAAGGACATTCTGAACGTTTCCGAGTTCGAGCCCCTCGCCCACCGCGCGCTGCCGCCGGCTCACTGGGGCTATGTCTCCACCGGCGTCGATGACGACGCCACGCTGAAAGCCAACATCGCCGCCTACCAGCGTGTTCAGCTGCGCCCGCACCGGCTGGTGGATGTTTCGAAGCTCGATACGAAGGTCGAACTGTTCGGCACCACCTGGGATTCGCCGCTCTTCCTCTGCCCCGTCGGCGGTCAGAAGATGTTTCATCCCGAAGGCGAAGTGGCCGTGGCGCGCGCCGCCAAGTCGCGCAAAACGCTGCAGGTGCTTTCCACCCAGACGTCCATTTCGGTGGAAGAGGTTGCCGCCGCGCGCGGCATGGCGCCCTGGTACCAGCTCTACATGCCGGGACGCTGGGAAGACGCCGTGAAGATGGTGAAGCGTGTGGAAGATGCCGGCTGTCCCGTGCTGGTCTGGACGGTCGATATCTACGCCGGCCGCAACACGGAAACCGCCACCCGGCTGGCGCGCATTGACACGCGCAATTGCTCCGCGTGCCACACCGTTGCCGCCAACGGCAATACCGGCCGAAAGGAAGGCCACCAGCCCATGTTCACCGGTCTGCAGGGCGGCGTCGTCACAGGCGGGCCCGTTATGGCCGACTGGAGCTTCGTCGAGCGCCTGAAGAAGATCACCAAAATGAAGATCGTCCTGAAAGGCATCGAGACATCGGAAGACGCCCGCCTCTGCCGCGAAACCGGCGTCGACGGCATCCTCGTTTCCAACCACGGCGGCCGCTCCGCCGAAGATCTGCGGCCCACCATTCAAAGCCTCCCCGAAGTGATCGAGGCTGCGGGCAAAGACATGACTGTGATGGTCGATGGCGGCGTGCGCCGCGGCACCGATATCTTCAAGGCCCTCGCACTGGGCGCGAAAGCCGTCGGGATCGGCCGCCCTTACGTCTACGGCCTTGCCGCATTCGGACAGGACGGCGTCGAAAAAGCAATCGACATCCTGAACGCCGAATTCCAGCGCACGATGCGGCAGTGCGGAACCAAAAGCATCCGGGATATCACGAGCGCTTCCGTACGTACCGCATGAGCGCGCGCCGCCACCTGCTGCTCGCTTTCGCCGCCGCCATCGGTAGCGCGGCGTCGATGGTGGCGCAGGTGGCCGCGCCCGCCGCTCCGCGTGTTTTTGAGATCGATGCCGCAACTCTCGCCCGCGTCAAAGCCAGTGCCGACCAGTCCATCGTCCGCCACGCCATAGCCGATGCCGCGAAGGCACTGAAGACGGAGCCGCATTCGGTCGTCGACAAGAAACAAACTCCGCCGAGCGGCGATAAGCACGACTGGTACACGCAGGCCGGCTACTGGTGGCCGGATCCCGCCAATCCCAACGGCCCCTACATTCGCCACGACGGCGTTAAAAATCCCGAAAAAGGCGACTTCACCGACGAGTCTTTCTTTCACAAAACCGTGGGTGCAGCGCGGACGCTGGCGCTCGCCTTCTACCTGACCGGCAACGAACAATACGCGGCCCGCGCGGCGCTGCTGTTGCGCACGTGGTTTCTTGCGCCGGCTACGGCCATGAATCCCAACCTCAACTACGCGCAGTTCGTGCCCAACAGGAACAACGGTCGCCCGGCCGGTATCGTCTCCGCCCGCCGCATGCCGGAGGCTGTGGACGCGGTCGGCCTGCTCGCCGGTTCAAAGAACTGGACCGCCGCTGACGATGCGGGAATGAAGGACTGGTTTGCCCGCTACTACTCCTGGCTGACCACGTCCGAAGCCGGCAAGGCGGAGGCCAGCCATCCAAATAACCACGGCTCCTGGTGCGAAAACCAGATAGCGGCCATCGCGCTGTATCTGGGCAAAACAGAGGAGGCGCGCAAGACCCTGCTTTCCGTTCGCGACACCCGCATACCCGCGCAGATCGACGCGAAAGGCCTGCAGAAGTACGAGATGGCGCGCACGAAGTCGTTTTCCTACAGCGCCATGAATCTGCACGCGCTCACCACCCTCGCGGCGGTGGCCCGGCCCCTGGGCATCGATCTCTACCAGCCGCGGAAGCCCGGCGCACCCGGCATTCTCACCGCCCTCGACGCGCTCCTGCCCTACGATCCGCAGCACCCGTGGCCGCACGAACAGATCGAACCGGACCGCGAAGATTCGCTTTGCCCGTCGCTTTACTACGCCGCCGGCTACACGCATGACCCGAAGTACAGCGATGCGCTGAAACGCTTCGCGTGCGAGGCATCCGCCGTGGATGAAATCGCCGCCCTCGGCAACTGAAATTTCCGCGACCCATGGTGCAAAACCGGTGTTACTCTCAAATATCACGCTGGAACAAAGCAAATCGCAGAGGAGCTGGAACCGAATGAGTCTGAAGCTGAATACACGCGACGTGGACGGAGTCATGGTGATCACGGTAGCCGGCCGGATCACCCTCGGCGAAGGTTCAAGCGATATCCGTGACAAGGTGCATGAGCTTGCGGCGAACGGAACGAAGAAGATTCTCCTGAACCTCAGCGACGTCACCTATATCGATAGTTCCGGCATCGGCGAACTGGTTGCTGGTTACACCACCATGGCCGGCGCCGGCGGCACGCTGAAACTGGTCGGGCTGACCAACCGCGTGAAAGATTTGCTGCAGATCACCAAGCTGTATACCGTCTTCGATGTCCATGAAGACGAAGCTCACGCCGTGCGCAGCTTCTGAACAGAATGCGCTCCGGCCCTGCTTTCCGGTCATGCCTGATTCCGCCGTACTGCTAGTCGAAACCGCCGACAACCCCGGCCGCCCGGAAACCTTCTCGCTTTCCGGCGGCGAAGTTGTCATTGGACGCCGCACCGGCGTCGATTTGCTGCTCACGCATCCTCTGGTCTCCCGCCGCCACGCGCGCATCGTGCGGGAAGAGCAGGCCGGTGGACCTGTCTTCGTGATTATCGACCTCGAGAGCAGCCACGGCACGTGGGTCAACGACGCTCGCGTGGATCGTCACGTCCTGCGGCCGGGCGACCGCATCTCTCTCGGCCGCAACGGCATCGAACTGCGTTTCGCCGACGGCACGGAGAGCCAGACCGGGGCGCGCACCGGTCCCGGTCTCCTGCAGGAGGCGGAAATCGAACGCGCGGCGCGCCGCCTCGCCGACGTGCTCCCCGAAGCGTCCGACGATATTCATTCGGAACTGGAAAAGATCTCCTGCCTGCTCGACTTTCACTATTACTTCGGCAAGGCATTTTCCGCCGAGAAGACCTTCCAGCACATTTTGAAATCGGCGCTCGGCATCAGCGGCGCCGAACGCGCCTTCATTCTGCGCAAGCAGCAGGGTGGCTTTGCCTACGCGCTGGGGCTGGATCACACCGGCAATCTGCTGGGCGAATCCGAATTTCAGACGAGCGGCAGCGTTGTGGATCGTGTGGCGGGCGGCGGCCAGCCGGTCTTCATGACGCAGGGTATCCACGGCGAACTGGCGGGCAGCGAGAGCATCGTTGCCATGAACCTGCGGGCCGTGGCCTGCCTCCCGCTCGAGGCGCTCTCGCAGGAAAGCGACGTGGCCGTAGTCACCGGCATCCTGTATCTCGACAGCCGCAAGCACATGCACTCGCTTTCCGGCCTCGACGAAAAACTGCTCACGCGGCTCGCCGGCGAGGCCGGGCACGTGCTCGAAAAGCTGGAAATGGTGGTGACTCTGGCCGAGCAGCGGCGCATCGAACAGGAGCTCGCCATCGCCGAACAGACCCAGCGCAGTCTCCTGCCCCTTTCTCTGCCGCAGGCCGAACCGTTCCGGATCCGGGCCTTTTCGCGCGCCACGCGGCAGCTCGGCGGCGATTTCTACGACTTCATCGCCGTCCAGAGCGGCGAACTCACCGGCCTGCTGGCGGACGTGTCGGGAAAGGGCATCCCGGCGGCGTTACTCAGTTCGCTGACGCTCGGCGCGCTCAACATGGAGTTTCGCTCCGGCCGCCCGTCCGGCGAAGTCCTCAGCGGCGTCAATAAACTGCTTTGCGGCAAGACCCCGGCTCACCGCTTCGTTACGCTCTTCCTCTTCCAGCTTGGCGCCGATGGCAGAGGCCACTACATCAGCGCCGGGCACAACCCCGCTTATCTTTTTCGCGGCGCCGCCGGCCACGTGGAGGAACTGCCGTCCGGCTCGCTTCCGCTCGGCATGTTTCCCTTCACCAGCTACCAGCCCACCCCGCTCGAAGTCGCGCCCGGCGATCTTCTGGTGGTCTATTCCGACGGCCTTACCGAAGCGGAAAACGGCGCGAAGGAAGAATTCGGCGAGGAACGTCTGCGCGGCATCATTTGCGAGGCGGCTCCGCGTGGCGCCGAATATCTGGAAAGCCGGCTCCTGAGCGAACTCGATGCCTTTACTCAGGGCGCCGCGCAGACCGACGACATTACATTCGTGCTGATCGAAAACCGCGCATAGTCCGCATCCCCCGCGGCGTCAGAAATGGACGCCGATCAGCAGTTCCGCCTGGTTCAGATTCGACAGTCCGGAGAAGTCCGGCGACCCCTGGTGCGTATAGCGCAGTTCCCCGCTGATCCGGAAAAGCGGCACGACCTTCAAATCCACGCCCCCGCCCAGCACCACGCCTGTATTCGACTGCCGCAGCAGCTGACCCACGCCGGAGGTGATGTTCTTCGCCGCCGCCGATATGTTCGACAGGTGATCGAACGAAAGCCCCGCGCTCACAAACGGCGAGACCTTCGAGTTCGGCACCAGTCGATACTGGCCCAGAATCGGAAACGTCCAGTCCATCGCGGAGACATTCGTGATCACGCCCAGCGGACCCGTCGTCGAAAAGCTGTACGGCCGGTACAGGGCGTCCACTTCCACGCGGAAGCCCGCCGGCAGGTTCACCTGCACCGCCGGGCCAATGGTGAAGTTGGCGCTCTTCGGCAGCGATTTCAGCGTACCCGTATCGTTCGCCGTCACCACATCGGTAAATGGCGCGCCGCCCAGAACCCCCACGGACATGGCCTGCTGGGCGAAGCAGGAAGTGGCAAAAACTGACGCGAGCAGCACGGGGACGGTGACGGAAACTTTGGGCATGTTTCTATTCTCCAATGACGTGCAGCAACACGCTGCGTTTCCGCGATTCCGTCCGGTGCTCGAACAGATAGATCGCCTGCCACATCCCCAGCGCCATCGCGCCGCCCCGCACCGGAACCGAAATCTGCGTCTGCGTCAGGGTAGCCCGGATGTGCGCCGGCATGTCATCGCGCCCCTCCAGCGTATGGCGGAACCATGGCGTCGACTCCGGCACGAGCCGTTCATAAAACTCGGCCAGATCTCGAAGCACATCCGGATCCGCATTCTCCTGAATCGTCAGCGACGCCGAAGTATGCGGCACGAAGACCGTCAGCAGGCCCTCCCGCACGGACTGTTGTCCCAGCCAGCGGGCAACCGGCCCGGTCAGATCGTAAAAGCCCTTGCCGCGGGTCGCGACACCGAGCTCGCCGTGAGCCTGTTTCACCTGCCGGCTCGTCTACTCGACGGTGACGCTCTTGGCCAGGTTGCGCGGCTGATCCACGTCGCATCCGCGCCGCACCGCAATGTGATACGCCAGCAGCTGCAGCGGGACGATCTCAAGAATCGGCGACAGCAGATCCGGAGCGGCCGGAATCTCGATCACCTCATCGGCAACCTTCCGCACCTCCGTATCGCCCTCGGTGACAATCGCCACGACCTTGCCTTCGCGCGCCTTCACTTCCTGGATGTTGGAAAGCGTCTTCTCCCACAGCGTGTGGCTCTCGGCGCTGCCCGCCTCGCGGGTCGCCAGCACCACCACCGGCAGGTTCTCATCGATGAGCGCATTCGGCCCGTGCTTCATCTCGCCCGCCGGATAGCCTTCCGCGTGGATGTACGAAATTTCCTTCAGCTTGAGCGCGCCTTCGAGCGCGATGGGGAAGTGAATGCCGCGGCCGAGGTATAGAAAATCGGTCACGCGGAAAAACTTCCGCGCCAGCTCTTCGTACTGCGCATCGTGCGAAAGAATCGTCTCCAGCTTGCCCGGAATCCGTACCAGCTCCTGCACGAACTCGCGCGACGCCTCCTCGCCCATCACGCCGCGAATCTGCCCCAGATGCGCCGCCAGAATCGCCAGCGCCGTCAACTGGCACGTGAACGCCTTCGTCGATGCCACGCCGATCTCCGGCCCCGCGTGCGTGTAGATCGCGCCCGAAGCCTCGCGCGTGATCATCGAACCCACCACGTTGCAGATGGCGAGCGTCTTCGAACCCTTCAGCTTCGCTTCCCGCTGCGCCGCCAGCGTGTCGGCCGTCTCGCCGGACTGCGAAATCACCACGGTCAGCACATCGGACGAAACAATGGGATCGCGATAGCGGAACTCGCTGCCGTAATCCACTTCCACCGGCATGCGCGCCAGCTTCTCGATCATGAACTTGCCCGCCAGCGCCGCGTGCCAGCTGGTCCCGCAGGCAATGATCTTCACCTCGCGGAACTGCGCGAACTGCTTCGCCGTGATGTCCATTTCGTCGAGGAAGATACGTCCCGACTCCTGTCCCACGCGCCCCAGCGTCGTGTCCCGCACCGCTCGCGGCTGCTCAAAAATCTCCTTGAGCATGAAGTGCTTGTAGCCGCCCTTTTCCGCCATGATCGGATCCCACAGCACGTGCTGCACCTGGCGATTAATCGGCCGGCCCTTGAAATCGCTGAGCTGCACGCCGTCGGCCGTCAGCACCGCCATGTCGCCATCGGCCAGAAAAAACATGTCGCGCGTGTGGCTCAGAATCGCGGGCACGTCGGAAGCCACAAAGTACTCGCCCTGCCCGAGGCCGATCACCACCGGAGGACCTTCGCGCGCCACCACAATCTTCACCGGGTCGCGCCGGCTCAGCACCGCCATCGCGAAGACGCCGCGAATCTGCGTCACCGCCAGCCGCACCGCCTGCTCCAGATTGCCTTCGAAATATTTTTCCACCAGATGCGCGATAACTTCGGTATCGGTCTCGGTCTTAAAAACGTGGCCTTCGTTCTGCAGCTGCTCTTTGAGCTGCAGGAAGTTTTCCACGATCCCGTTGTGCACCACAACAATGTCGCCCGTGCAGTCGCGGTGCGGATGGGCATTCTCTTCGCTCGGACGCCCGTGCGTGGCCCAGCGCGTGTGGCCAATGCCGTAGTTCCCGTCCACCGGATCCAGCCGCAGCACGTCTTCCAGATTGCGCAGCTTGCCGGAGGCCCGACGAATCCCCAGCGTCTTGTCGTCGCAGTACACGGCGATGCCCGCCGAGTCGTAACCGCGGTACTCCAGCCGTTTCAGGCCGTCCACAATAATCGGCACTGCGCGCTGCGGGCCGACGTAACCAACAATTCCGCACATATATCGATTGTACGGAACGCAGCCACGCGTCCGTTACTGCAATTCGTTATGAGAAATAGGTCGCGGTACCAGCGGGGGAGGGGCTTACAGCGTATTTTGCGATTTTTGCCCGATCAGTGTGCAGCCCGCCAGGCCCACCGCGAACAGAAAGAGCGTGCCGGGCTCCGGGACAGGTTGCAGAATCGCGGCTTCCGATGTAATCGTCGGGTAGGCCTGAGTGCCTTCCGCGAACGACACGCCGCTGATCGTAGTCGCGGAGCTGAGGCCGGAAATGTTGCTGAACACGAACGTCGCCGAGCCCACAATGACCGGCGAATGGCCCGTGATCGACGCACTCAGCGAACCGCCGTTGTACACCGTCTGGCCGTTCGGCAACTGCGCGAGGATGAGCTGATTGGGCTGGCCTCCGCTCAGCGCTGTGAGTTCAATGCTGGTGTTGCTGCCGCTGATGTTCTTCCACCGAAGGCTGCCCGCGGAAACCTGCGAGAGCGAGCTTTAGACCTGCGTGAGCGTACCGTTGCTGTTGGCCGTGGCCACCTGGCCGCCGGAATAGCTGGTCGGCGTGGTGATCGCTCCGGGCGTGCCGCTCAAAGTGAAATTGACGCCGGCGATCTCGCCCGTATCGTCCACGGGAGATGTCTGCAGGTTGATGAGCTGAACGGTCAGATCGCCCGTTCCGCCCACGCCCAGACTGTCCAGCGTAAAGATCGCTTCGTACGAATTGGTCCCCGTGCTGTTGACGTACGTGTACACGGTCGACCCGAAGGCCGGAGCCGAACCAATCAACGCCAGCGCCGAAAATGCAAGATACTTTATTGCCTTCATGACCCCAGCCTACGGATTATGGGGTCCTAAATCACTAGTACGAGGACTATGTGGCTGATGGCCGACGGTAATACAGCGAACGGCAGCGCAGCGTCTTATCGATCTGTAAAATGCCGCGAATCCCGCTCATTTTCCACACAGATCTGCTCCATGATCTCGGTATTGATCACGAGGAACTGCGCAATGTGAACGGTCCACGGCTTCGTATACGCGCCGGGATCGTCCACGGTAATCGCGATATCCATGTTGCCGTAGTTCACCCGGTGAAAGCGTTCGGTGACGTGCGCCTGGCTCGTCATCGGACTGCCGTTGCGGTCGAGCCACATGCCGTCCCGCAGGCCGCTCGTCTCCACCACCAGCGTGTCGCCCTCCCAGTGCCCCGACGAGTAGCCGTAAAACGCGGGCTTCGGATGAACAGGCAAAGCGCGGCCGTCAGTGAAGATCTGCCGCATCGCCTTGTTGCGCTCTTCCAGAATCACCAGCAGCCCGGGCGTCTCCACGTACTTCCGCAGGATGGGGAAAATATGCATGCGCGGGGTACCGGTCGGCAGACACGCCGAAGCCGGGTCGTCTTTATCGTTCGCCGCCATGCGGGCCTTCACCAGCGCTGCCGATGCCGGCGTATACGGCAGACCGCCGATCGATTGTCCGATGTCCAGAAAGTCATGCGAGAGCCGCAGATCGGGACAGCCGTAGCTGGGGCAGGGAGCCGTGTTGTCCGCCTCCCAGATGCCGGACAGATCGGGATGCCCGTCCGCTGTGCGCGGCGCCGGCGCACCCAGATTCGGCGTGCCGGAAGGAGTCTTCGGCACTCCCGCGGTCGGGTGGTCGAGCCACTGCGCGCCACAACTCACCGCGCACAGGGCGGCCACGGCGAGCGTTCGAAAAAAGGTCATGGCTGCTTCGTTACCGCTGCTTCGTTACCGCTGCTTCGCTGCTGCTGCTTCACTACTGCTGCTTCACTACCGCTGCTTCACTACGGCTGCTGTTTCCCGCCACCGGCCTTGCCCGGCAGTTTATTCCACACTTTACTCCAACCCGCGCGAATTTGCGCAATCCAGCCCGCGGTCCGGGATGCCGTGACCTGCGCCGCATCCTTCAGGGAAAGTGAAAACTCCGGCGCCGGCGTTGCCGCCACGGACTTCTGCGCCGGGCAGGGCTGCTCCGATGCCAGATGCACCGCCGTGCCGGTGAGCGAAAACTCGCGCCGCACGCGCGCGCCCTCCTTGTTTTCCACGCAGACCGAAAAGCGCGACGGTGCGGCCTGCACCGGGAAATATCCGGTCTGGTGGCGCTGGCTGAACGCGGTCTCGTAGCGCTTGTGCCGGATGTTCCAGGCGAACACACGTACGGCATCGAAATCGTAAGGCGCACCCAGATGTTCCGACGTTGTCCAGAGCCAGATGGGCTTCACGCCTTCCCTCTCATTCGTGCTGCCGATGGTGAAGTACGACGTGATGCGGTGCCCTTCCGCGTGCTGGGCAATCTCATCGGGCACCTTCATGTACACCGTGCTGCTGAGGATCCAGCCGGTGTGTCCGTCGGCCGTGCGAATCAGGGTGAAGTCGTCGAACACCGGCGCCGGCCCGGCAGCCGCGGCCTCTGAATCCGGCTCGGGAGCGTCTGTCTTCGAAAGGTCGAGCCAGTTCGCGGGCGGCGCGGGCGGCGCGGGCGCGGGCGGCAGCGGGACGTCGGATTTCGCAGTCTTCTCCTTCGCCGCCTTTGCCTTCTTCGGCGCCTTCGGCAGCGGAGGCAGCAGTTCGCGCTTCGGCGCGGGGCCGCGCTGCGTCACCCGGTGCGACACCACGTCGAACTCCTCCATCGGCTGAACCTGCACGAAGCTGGTGGCGAGGCGGCTCGGCTCAATGTGGACGTTCACCGTCGCAAAAACAGTGGCCTTTCCCTGCGACGGCAGCCCCGCCGTTTCCGCGGCCAGAGCCAGCAGGCGCTTCATCTGCGCGGCGTCGAGCAGATCGCGGTCCGTAGCCCAGCCTTCCAGCCCGTTCGGCGTGCGGACTTTATACCAGCGCCGCCGCTGCGCCAGAATTTCGAGCCGATCCGCGTGCTTGGCGTGCGCCACCAGGGGAGACTTCAGATCCACGTCGGCATGCAGCCCCAGCGTCGCCGGTCCGGCGAATGCCTCGCCGATCGCCGGCGCAGGCGAAGGCCCGGAACTGCAGCCAGCCTGAATGACCGCGAGTGCGAGCAGGGCGCACGCCGTCCGTACGGCTCCTGTGTCCGGCATCGTTCGGGCCGAGTATCTGCGGGTTGAAGGCATTGCGAAGGAGCCGGTGAACACCGGGCTTCTGAAGTCAGGGTAACGCAGCGTGGTGCTGCCATTCTGACCGGCTGCCACTCTGACTCTCTCCGGCTCTGACCCTCTCCGGCTCTGACCCTCTCCGGCTCTGACCCTCTCCGGTTCTGACCCTCTCCGGTTCTGACCCTCTCCGGTTCTGATAAGCTGGAAAAGCTTTCAGCAGCACCGAGGCGCAGTATTTGGGAAGCCGGTGAAAATCCGGCACGGCCCCGCCACTGTAAGCGCCGAGAATTTGTCCTGCGGTGAACCCTCCGGAACCCCGCAAAACAGCCACTGTCCCCCAACGGGATGGGAAGGCCGGGCAGATTCGATGACGCGCAAGTCAGGAGACCGGCCCCGGTGATTCCGGCTCATGCCCTCCCGGCATCGCGCGGAACCAATGCAAAAAGCGGAAAGGATGGCAGCCAGGGCTGCCTGAATATATGAAGAATTTCCACGCCGTTTTCACGGCTGGCGTACTCCTGTGCGCCGCCGCTTCTTTGCCGTTTGCGCCCGTTACGCTTGCGGCGGCTCAAATCAGAGGAACAGTCGTCGACCCCTCGCGCAGTCCCGTCCCCGGCGCGCAGGTAGCCGCGGTCAACGATGCCGGAGTCATCGTCCGCCAGATCGCCGACGATCGCGGCGGCTTCAACTTCAACGTCTCCCCGCTTTACGAAAATTTCCAGCTCCGCGTCACCGCGCCCGGTTTCGCCACCGCCACCGTCGCCGCGGGCACCGCCGAAATCCAGCTGACACTCGCGCCGCAGTCCGATTCCATCCAGGTGATTGGCTCCGCCATCGATACCCCGGCCGCGCTGCAGGGTTCGGCCGTGAGCACCATCTCCAGCGCCGAACTTCGCCGGCGCAACGAAGCCCAGACCGTTGACCTGCTCCGCGAACTGCCCGGCCTGACCGTCTCGCAAAGCGGCGCCCGGGGATCGCTTGCCAGCCTCTACGTGCGCGGCGCCGATCCGAAATACAGCCTCGTGGAGCTCAACGGAATTCCCGTCTCCGGCTTCTATCAGGGCGGCCTCTTCGACTTCTCGCAGCTGCCGGCCGAGTTCATCTCGGAAATTCAGATCGCGCGCGGCCCGCAATCCGCCGTCAGCGGCTCCTACGCGGCGGGCAGCGTCGTCAACTTCGTCACCCGTTCGCCGGATAACGGCCCGGCGCTGGACCTCCTCGCCGAAGGCGGAACCCATGACGAAAACCGCTTCGCCGCCAGCGGCTCGGGCATGATGAAGGGCTGGGGCATCGCCGGCTCGCTCTCCAGCCTGCTCGCCAACGGCCCGGTGAAGAATAGCGACACGCGATCGGACGACGGCTTTCTGATGCTCCAGCATCGCTGGTACACGCAGAACCTGTTCGTCTTCGCCAATTTCAATTCCAACAACACCGGCGAACCCGGTCCGTTCGGTTCCAATCCCAAGGGATACTATTCCGGCCTCGACCTGATCAGCCGCAGCAAAAACAACACCGGCACTTACGGCTTCCACTATCGGAATGACCTCACCGATCGTCTCCGGCTCGACGCAACCGGCGGCGCATATCTGAACAACAGCGGCTACCTCAGCTCCTACGGCTTCAGCTACAACAAGGATCTGCGACTCTACGCCGAACCGCGCGCCACCTACCAGGTGAACCGCATCCTGACGCTGGCCGCCGGCTTTGCCTTCAGCCGCGAAGAAATGCGCAACAGCTACGTCACCGCCGCCAGCAACCGCTTTCTGCTGCGCCGCGACACGGAGGGCACGTATGTTGAGGCGCGCCTCGCCCTCACGAGCCGGCTCTTCGTCAACGCCGGCCTGCGCGAAGAGATCATCCGGACCCCGTTCATTCCGGGCGAACCGGCCGGTTATCCGCCGCGCCCGGCCTTTGCCGCCAATACGGTGACGAAGTCGAATCCGAAGATCTCCGGCTCCTGGCAGTTCGATGCCGCCACGCGTCTGCATGCCTCTTACGGTACGGGTATCCGGCCGCCCGGCGGCAGCGATCTGGCCTTCACCAACAACCCCGCGCTGCAGCCCGAGACGAGCACCAGCTACGACGCCGGAATCGAGCGGCGCTTCTTCCACAGCCGCGCCTCGCTCGACGCCTCCTGGTTCCACAGCGATTACCACAACCTCATCGTGAGCCTCGGCGGCTCGCTGTCGAAGCTCTCCCGTTTCTACACCGACAATCTGGCCAACGCCTTGTCGGAAGGCGTTGAAATGACGGCGCGCCTCCGGCCCTCGTCCTCCATCCTGCTCACCGGCAATTACCTGTGGCTCGAAACCCAGGCCCTGTCCCTCGATGGCGGCAGCGGACTCGTGCAGCAGTATTACTATCCCGGCCAGCCCCTGCTGCGCCGCCCCAGGCAGTCCGGCTCCATGCTTGCCACCTGGGACCACGGCCGTCTGGACGTCACCGTGGCCGGGTACATGCGTGGCCGCTCGCTCGACGTCGAGCCGAACTACGGCGCTTACGGCGGGCGCTACTGGAATGCCGGATTCGCCAACTTCAACATCAATACCAACTACCGCGTGAAGTCCAATCTCACCGCTTACGTAAATCTGCGCAATGCGCTCGATCGCCGCTACGAGGAAATCTACGGCTTCCCCGCGCCGCTGCTGAACGTCGTGGCGGGCGTAAAATGGAGCCTCGCCTCGGCTCGCTAACTGCGGGTGCTCGCTGGCTGCAAGTGCTCGCCAGCCGCATCCGCCCCGAACCTTCACCATGAACGAAGACCGATTCGACCAGCCCCGCGTCGCCATCAACCGCGTTTACACCAAACGCGGCGACGACGGCTCCACCAGTCTCGCCGGCGGTCAGCGCCTGCCGAAGAACGCCACGCGCATCGAAGCCTACGGAACCGTGGATGAGCTCAACAGCTTCATCGGCCTCGCGCGCGAGTCAGCCCTGCAGGCGGGCGAACCCGTTGCCCGCCTCGCGTCCATCCTCCTGCGCGTCCAGCACGAACTGTTCAACCTCGGTTCGGAACTGGCCACGCTTCCGGAGGATTTGCATCCCAGGCAGGCGCGCCTCACCGCGCTCGACACCGAACAACTCGAACGCGAGCTCGATGAACTGAACGCCGATCTTCCGGAACTGCGCTCCTTCGTGCTGCCGGGCGGTTCGCGCCTGAACGCCGAACTGCACGTCTGCCGCACGGTCTGCCGCCGCGCCGAGCGGATCGTCGTCGGTCTTGCGGCGGAAGGCGATGCCGTCGCCGGCGCCATCCGCTACCTCAACCGCCTCTCCGACGCGCTGTTCGTCTGGAGCCGCTGGGCGAGCCACCGGCTGGCCGTGCCGGAGATCCTCTGGGAACCCAATCAGAAGCGCGTTAACATAGATGGAGAATAGACCTATGCAGAATCAGAAGCAGTCCCGGCCCGTCGCAATTGGACTCACGCTGCTGAGCGCGCTCGGCCGCCTCGTGCCGCATGCGCCCAACGTCACCCCGCTCGGCGGATCGTGCCTCTTCGCCGGTTCGCGCGTGAGCGGCGCCATGGCGTACCTGCTGCCGCTCGCCGTCATGATGGCGACCGACCCCTTCGTCGGCGGCTACACCGCTGCCTCGCCCGTCATCTACGCCGCGTTTCTCATCAACGTCTGGATCGGGCGTACGCTGCTGCGCGAGGCCTCGGCCCGCCGCGTCGGCCTCGCCGCCTTCCTCTGCAGCGCGCAGTTCTTCGTCCTCACCAACTTCGCCGTCTGGGCCATCGGCCTCGCGCGGCACAGTTCGTTCTATCAGCCCGGCCTCGCCGGCCTGATGGCCTGCTATGCGGCCGCGCTCCCGTTCTGGGGCCGGACGCTCGCCGGCGACCTGCTGTTTTCCGGCGCCCTCTTCGGCATGTACGCCCTGCTGAACTCGCGGACGCAGCTTCGCCAGCCCGCCGCCGCCTGACCGCCGCCGCCTGACCGTCATCGGCAGCCGCGGCGCGATGTAAGCAACCTTTCACGCCGCAGACACCAAAACGAAAACGTTGCGTTCGTAGAATGTGGCTACGAACCGCATGACGCTCCGCACAGCGCTCTTTCGTCTCGCCTCCTCTCCACGCCAGGAGATCTTTGAAAAGTGGAACTGGAAGGCGGCGTTTTTCAGCTCCCTGATCCGCGGCTTCATATTCCTGTTTGCCAACCTGCGTTCCGGCTGGAAGGCCGCCGCCGGAGCCATGCTGGCCGAATGGCTCTTCCGCGCCTGCACGTCGGGCTTCTACGGCGCCATCACCCAGAAGCTCGGCGAAGTCGAGCCGGAGTGGGAGGGCATGGCGGGCGCCATGGTCCTGCTGCCCATCCTGTCGCACTCGCTGGAGTTCCTCGTGCACTGGCTGCGCCACACTCCTCACCTGAAGGTCAGCCTCATCTCCTCCATCACCTTCACCGTCTTCTCAACTCTCTTTAACCTTTACGCCATGCGCCGCGGCACAATGGTCGTCGGCCGGAACGCTCCCTCCATCGGAGCCGATCTGCGCGCCATGCCCCGCGTCATCGGCGGATTCCTCGCCGCGCTGCCGCTCTGGACATGGCGCTCGCTCCGGGGCTACGGCGCTTGAAAACCCTGCACCTGACCAACGCCTGGCATTCCTCATCCGGTGGCATCGGTACGTTCTACAGGGCCCTGCTCGAAGCCGCCGAGCAGGAGGAGCACGAAATGCGCCTCGTCGTCCCCGGCGACCGCACGCGCGTGGAAAACATCGGCCGCTTCTGCCGCATCTACCACATTGAAGCGCCCCGCGCCCCGCTCAACCGCAACTACCGGATGATCTATCCGTACCGCTTTCTCTTTCCCCGCACCGCCCTGCAGCGCATCCTCAATGACGAACAGCCCGACCTCGTCGAAGTCTCCGAAAAATACACCATGCCGTACCTGGCCGGACTGCTGCGCACCCGCCGCCTGCCCGGCGTCCGCGTGCGCCCCGCCGTTGTGGGCCTGAGCTGCGAGCGCATGGACGAAAACTTCTCGGCCTATCTTTCGCAAAACCCCGGCGGGCGCAAATTCTGCCGCTGGTACATGAAGTGGATCTACTTCCCCATGTTCGATCACCACGTCACGGTGTCCGAACACGTTGCCGAAGAGCTCATCGCCGCTTCCCACGGACACAAAGTCCGCCGCGGCGTCTGGATCGAACCCATGGGCGTCGATTACCAACGCTTCGGCCACGCGCGTCCGGATCCGCAACTACGCCGCTCCATGCTGGGCGGCGACCCGCCGCAAGGCGCCGAAAACGCCACCCTGCTTCTCTACGCGGGCCGCCTCGCCCCGGAAAAAAATCTTCCGCTGCTGGTCGAAACCATGGCTCTGCTCGACCCGCTTCACTTCCGGCTCGCCGTCGCCGGCTCCGGCATGGAGCGCGAGCGCCTCGAAGCCGAATTCGCCCGCCGCGGCATGCGCAACGTCGTGTTTCTCGGCCACGTCGGAGATCGCGACCGCCTCGCCGGCCTCTTCGCCAGCGCCGACGTCTTCCTCCACCCCAACCCCCGCGAGCCCTTCGGCATCGCACCCCTCGAAGCCATGGCCGCCGGACTCGCCCTCGTCGCGCCCCGCTCCGGCGGTGTCATCTCCTACGCCGATCAAAGCAACTCCTGGCTTGCCGATCCCACCGGCGCAGCCTTCGCCGCCGCCGCGCGCTCCATCCGCGACAATCCCCCGGCCGCCACGCAAAAGCGCATCGCCGCCCGCGCCACGGCCGCCCGCCATGACTGGCCCCATGTGACAAAACGCTATCTCAACCTCTACCGCGAACTGAACGCCCTCACCCAGGGACAGTGCGCCTCCGCCAACACTCGGCCCCGCATCTGGTCCACCGCCGGCGATGCCTTCGGACGCGAGACCGGGGCCTGAAGCTGCGCCGCCCCCGCTCGTAACCGGAACTCAACAAGTCGTAACGAGAACTCGCCAAATTGTTTCCAGGTCGTAGTTCAAATGTAAAACTGCGCCGCTACGCTGAGGCATGATTTTCCGGCGCCAAATACTTGGCATGCTGGCTGGCGGCCTCATCTGCCGGCTTTTCGGTGAATCGGATACGGCGGCGTGCGGCGGCCCGGCGGGTGGCGCGGCGCGTTCCGAAGTCGAGCGCCTGCTCGAAGCAAATTTCGCGGTGACATCCCATCCCCGCGCCCAGGTCACCGCTTATTCGGCTGGTGCGGTGGTCACCCTGCTCGGCATTCCGGTGTTTTCGCGCGCCGGTGTCGGCAGCGGTTACGCGGTCGTGGAAGAGGCCGCCTGCCCGGCGGGCAACGGCGTCTCCATCCAGTTCGGCGCCGGCTCGTGGCCCGAATCCGCCCACGGACTCAACCGCTTCGGCATCATCCACGAAGTAGCCATTGAAAAGCGCGGAGAGCCGGAGGTCTGCGCCTATTTCGCCTTTATGACCTCGTCCCCCGAAAAGGACATCACGCAGGCCAAACAGGCGCTGGTGAAGACCGATGGCGAAATCCCCTGCACCGCGGCTCAGGGTCGCGGCGAGCGCGGCGGCTTCGCCTCCCGTGTCGAGAATCTGACGCTGCCCGCCCGCCTCACCTGGCGCGATGCCGATCAGCTCACCGCCCGCGTTCGCGACGCCGCCGCCGGCTCTCCCTGCGCCGCCGGCCGCGAAAACGGACACGGCGCGGCCGCCACTTTCCTCTATCTGCTCCGGCGCGCCATGCTCGAAGCCGGCCCCGTCACCCAGGCCAACCTGTTCTTCAACCGCAAGCAATACACTCTCGACACGCAAAAGGAAACCGACCCCGCCACCGGCGCCCGGCTCGCCGAGCGGCGCCTCACCTCCGCGCCCGACAGCATCGTCCGCCTCAGCGCCACCCTCACCAATCGCGCCACCGGCCACGTCACGCCCTTCCGCGTCTGGTACGAACGCGGCTCGGAAAGCGCCCCGCCGCTGCGCTTCGAATACCAGGTGAAATCGTTTCTGCGGCTGGCATTCGAAGCCGACCCGGCCGCCCCCGCGCCGCCCGTAAAGCTGGTCCTGAAGGAGAGACAGGCATGAACAAATCGCGTGTGCATTTCCACTGGCAGGGCGACGCCGGCTGCGTCTTCCGCTCCGCCGTCTCGCTGCACAGCCATACGCTGCACTCCCGCGAATCGCTCGATTTCGTGGAGCGCGCCACCAGGAACACGCTGTGGCTCGGCGGCGCCATCCGCCGCCAGATGGACAAGTACAAGGCGCTCAAAGGCCGCGAGGTCGAGCTGAAACGCGCCTGGTGGACCCCGCCGCTTTCCGCCCGCCAGGCCTGGGCCCTCGAAGCCGGCCAGATCGAAAACGTCCTCCAGAAATCCGCCATGGTCTCGCTCAGCGACCATGACAACATCGACGCCGCCCTTCATCTGCACGTCCTCAGCGACCGCGAAGCCTGCCCCGTCTCCGTGGAATGGACCGTCCCCTTCCGCCGCACCTTCTTCCACGTGGGCGTTCACAACATGCCGGCCGCCGAAGCCACCGCCATGATGCGCGAAATGCAGCAGTTCACCGCCGCGCCCGATGAAGCCCGCGCCGCCGAACTCCTCGCGTGGTTCGCGCGCAACCCGCAGTCGCTCATCGTGCTCAACCATCCCGCCTGGGATGAGAATCACATCGGAGCCGCCGCCCACCGCGAACATCTCGATGCCTTCACCGCCCTCTACCGGCCCTTCCTTCACGCCTTCGAACTAAACGGTCTGCGCCCCTGGCCCGAAAACCAGGTAGCCGCGCAGGCTGCCACCGCTGCCGGCCTGCCCGTCATCTCCGGCGGCGACCGTCACGGCCGCGAGCCCAACGCCTGCCTCAACCAGACCAACGCCGCCGACTTCAGCGAATTCGTCGACGAAGTGCGCCGCGACGGCTGGAGTGACGTGCTCTTCATGCCCCAGTACCGCGAGCCGCTGAAAATGCGCATTCTGGAGAACATGTGCTCCATCCTCGAAGATGATCCCGGCCACGGCATGGGCTGGGTCCGCTGGAGCGACCGCGTCTTCTATCTCACCGATGAAGGCGATACCAAATCGCTGAACCAGTTGTGGACCAAAGGATTTCCCGGAGTCGTGAACCAATTTGTGAGTCTGGTGAATTTACTGAAGCACGGACCAGTCAGGTCGGCGCTGCGCATGGCATTGAACGAACGGCAGGAATTTGTACTTTAAAACCGGCGGGGAAAATAGTTCAAGCAGGGGCGGGAGGCCGTCAGGAATCTGCCCGGCATCCGCAAGACACCGTCGATTGGCGTCTGGTTAGCGCACAGCGAACAAATAAATTTGGGCTGTATACTCAGGTGCCTTCGATGTCCGGATTTTATGATTGCAGGAATGCTGTACGGCGCCCGCCCCGCTGCTGTTCAGGTGGTTCTATGTAAGCACCTCCGGACCCCAGGATTTACATGCGTCCCGTTGACGCCGACCCGTGATCCCGTTACCGTATGACTGGATTGTGCTCCCGCTGTAACAAAAAGTCAACGCACAATTTTAGGGCCATTCATGCGTTTTTTTTGAACGCAATTCCGCGCCGCGAACGCCCCGCCCGCGCCCTCTCAGCGAATCAGCCGCGACGCTTCCACCAGCACGGCCACCACTCCGATTGAGACCAGAGCGATCACGCCGTAACGCATCATGCGTTCCCGCGGCGGCTCCTCGTGCGCTTCGTCCTTCTGAATTCGTTCGTCCAGGCTCTCAAACATGGAACCTCCTTGGATTGCGTCAATACTACTCCTGCCGAATATCAAAGGGAAGGGTTATTTTAGTGATGTGACGAATATCCCACCATCCCACCGCGCGGGCCGAATCCAGTGAAGCCCCCCGCGCTCACCGTCCCGCAGATTCTGCAACTCGGCCCGCCTGCTTTTCGCACCGTCGTTCCCGCCGCCTGGGCCGACCACAACGGCCACATGAACATCCGCCACTTCACGGCGGCCTTTGACAATGCCGGCGATGCCCTCTATCTCCTCATCGGGCTCACGCCGGAATTTCATGCCGCCCGCGGCACCGGAACCTTCGACCTCGAACACCACACCCACTTCATCCGCGAAGTGAAAGTCGGCGACGCCGTAGCCGTCTACGTGCGCCCCGTGGCTCGTTCCGCCAAGCGCATGCACTATCTCATGTTTCTGGTGAATGAGACGCAGGGCGTGGTCGCGTCCATCTTCGAATGCATCAACAGCTTTATGGATCTCACGCAGCGGAAGACCGCCGCCTATCCGCCCGATCTCGCCGCGCAGCTCGATGCGTGGATCGCCGCGAGCGCGCACCTCGACTGGCCCGCTCCCGTCTGCGGCGCCATGTCCGCGTAACCGCCCGCCTCAGACAGCCTTCCCGCCTCAAACGGCTTTGTTGATATCCCGGTGCGCCACCTTCGCCGGATACCCGGCATCGGCGAGATTCTTTCGAATCTGATCGGCAATCATCACCGAGCGGTGATGCCCGCCCGTGCACCCGAAGCCGATCGTCAGATAGCTCTTGCCCTCGCGAATATAGTGCGGCAGCAGGTACGTCAGCAGATCGGTGATCTTCGCAATGAATTCCCCCGTCTGCGGGAACGATCGGATGTACTTCGCCACGCCCGGGTTGCGTCCGGTCAGCTTCTTGAACTTCGGAATGTAGTTCGGATTCGGCAGGAAGCGGACGTCGAACACCAGGTCGCAGTCCGGCGGCACCCCGTGGCGGAAGCCGAAACTCGTCACGTAGAGCGAAATCTTCGACTCCGTGCTCTCCCCGTGGAAGCGCTCCCGGATGAACGCCCGCAGGTCATGCACGTTGAACTTCGAACTGTCGATCGTGACATCGGCCAGCGCCCGGATAGGCGCCAGCAGCTTGCGCTCCCGCGTAATGCTCTCGCGGATCGGCTGATCGGCCGCCAGCGGATGCGGCCGCCGCGTTTCGCTGAAGCGCCGCAGCAGCGTCTCGTCGTCGGCTTCAAGAAAAATGAGCCGCGTCCGCAGATTGCCGCGAATGCCCCGGAAGATCTCCGGAAACTTGCGCAGCCCCGCCCCTTCCCGCACATCCACCACCAGCGCCGCGTGGTGGATCGTGGCCGAATTCTGCACCAGCTCCGCAAACGTCGGAATCAGATCGACCGGCAGATTGTCGACCGCGTAGTAACCAAAATCTTCGAGCGAACGCAGCACGGAGCCCTTGCCCGAACCGCTCATGCCGGTGATGATCACCAGCTCGGCGGCGGGCCGGGCAGCGCGCGGCGCCGCTCGCGGGACCGATTTAGCCCCGGACTTCTTCACCCGCTTCCAAATCCCGCGGCGTTCGTTTCACGTCGCGCTCCTTTTCGCGCAGCTTGAGCGCCTGCGCTTCCAGTTTCCCCACCGCCGCATGAATCGCGGTGAAAAGATCCGTGTCCGACCCGTGCCCCACCAGCTCGTGGTGATGGTACGGAACCGAAATCTCCACTTCGTGCAGATGCCGCTCCACCTTCAGGATCACGTGGGCATGCGCCTCGCCCCGGCCGTTGTCCAGTATATGGCCGATTTTGGCAAACTCTGCCGTCAGTTTCGTGGTTTGTGCGGGCGACAGTTCTACGTGGCGCCCCGTGTAAGTGACTTTCATTTTGTCGTCTAGTCCCGGACGCGGCGTTGATGCGTCGACGGGATCTTCATATCCTCACGATACTTCGCCACCGTGCGGCGGGTCACATCGATGCCCTCCGCCTGCAGCTTCGCCGTGATGACATCGTCCGTCAGCGGATGCCTCGCGTCCTCTTCCTCAATCATCTTCTTCACCCTGCGCTTCAGCAGCAGGAGCGGCGTGTCGCTGCCGGACCGGCCCTGCACGGCTTCGGAGAAGAAGTACCGCAACTCGTAAACCCCGTGCGGCGTGTGCGCATACTTGCTCGCCACCGCCCGGCTCACCGTCGAGGGGTGCACGCCCACCTCTTCGGCCACATCTTTAATCATCATCGGCCGCAGCGCGTCGATGCCGTACTTCAGAAAATCGCCCTGCCGCCGCCGGATCGTCTCGCACACCCGCAGAATCGTATTCTTGCGCTGCTCGATATTCTTCATCAGCTGAATCGCCGACGAATACCGCTCCCGCACGTAATCGCGAACTTCCTTGGTCGCCCCCTGGTCGCGCTCCAGCATCTTGCGGTACTGCGCGTTCAGCCGGAGCTGCGGAATCTCGTCCTCGTTCATCTGGATGATGAACTCTTCGCCGTCGCGGATGAAGTAAACGTCCGGCTCCACCGTCCGCGCGCCCGGTCCGGAAAAACGCACTCCCGGACGCGGATTCAGCCTCCGGATCATCGCCAGCGCAATGTCGACGTGCTCCTGCGGCCGCCGCAATACCTTCACCAGCTCTTTGATCTGCCGCGTCTCCAGCAGCCGCAAATGGTCGGAGACAATCTGCCACGCCACCCCGCCCCTGCCGTTGCGGCTTTCAATCTGCAGCAGCAGGCACTCGCGCAGATCCCGCGCGCCCACGCCCGCCGGATCCAGCGACTGCACCGCCTTGAGCGCCCGCTCCATCACTTCCGCCGAGTAGCTGCCCTGCTCGGCCATCTCATCCAGCGTCGCCGTCAGGTAGCCGTCTTCATCCAGATTGCCGATAATCATCTCGGCCGCATCCCGCGCCTCGTCGTCCAGCAGACTCACCGAAAGCTGTGAGCGCAAATAGTCGGGTAGCGTCTGCGGCGCGGAAAGGAAGGTTTCGAAGGACGGCTTTTCCACCGATTCGGCCGCCGGGCTGCGATACCCCGGGTCCAGATAATCCTCGAAGAAGGATCCAAAATCAATTTCGTCGAAAGGATCGGTCGTCGACGTGTCGGATGCTTCCGTAATCTCCGGCGCGTCGCTCGGAGCGTCCGCCAGGTTCTGCGCGGCCTCGGCGGCAGCCAGCTCCGGAGCCTGGCCGTCCAGGTGGATATCCGCCATGTCCAGCAGCGACTGATCGGCCGGATCGGCCGACCGCTCGGCTTCGAGCAGCGGCTGCAGCTCCTCGGCCGTGATCTCCTCGCCGTCGTCCGTCGCCTCCTCAAGGACCGGGTTTTCCACGATCTCCTGGTTGATCATCTCCTTCAGCTCCAGCCGGTTGAGCTGGAGCACCGTGACCATCTGGACGAGCCCGGGGGTGAGGATCTGCTTCTGCGCGACTTTGAGCTGAAGCCTGGGGGAAAGCATGCCTAAAAGTCCATTATATCCGTCCTCGCCGGAACCGGGGTGCCGAAATGGAACCTGAATTGCTCGGCGCTGAAAATATTATCGGCAGACGCGCCCAACGAATCCAGCCCGTTAACCAACGCCAGGTACAAAACAGCCCCGCAATCCGCCACAATCGGGACATGACCATGATTTGTTCCGGTTGTGGCGCCCAGCTGCCGGCGGGCGCGAAGTTTTGCGGAGCCTGCGGAGCGCCCCTCGCGCCCCCCGCCACCTTCGGTGGCGATGCCGCCGCCATGCCGCAGAAGCTCGACTATTCCATCATCGGCGACAATCTCCAGATGGCCCGCGTCCGCCTCGCCCCCGGCCAGCAGGTTTACGCCGAAGCCGGCCGCATGGTCTACAAAACCCCCAACGTGGCCTGGGAAACCCGCATGACCGGCGAAACCCTCGGCGACAAGCTGATCGGCGCGCTCAAACGCACGGTCACCGGCGAATCCCTCTTCGTCACGTATTTTTACGCCAACGGCCCCGGCGAAGTCGGCTTCGCCGGCAGCTACCCCGGCCGCATTCAGGCCTTCGACCTCATGCCCGGCCAGAGCATTCTGGTCCAGCGCGAAGCGTTCCTCTTCGCCCAGCCCACCGTCCAGTTCAACGTCGCTCTCGTGAAACGCCTCGGCGCCGGCTTCTTCGGCGGCGAAGGCTTCATTCTCGAACAGTTCACCGGCCCCGGCGCCGTCTTCATCCACGCCGGCGGCGACTTCCTCGACCTCACGCTCGGCCCCGGCGAAGCCCTGCAGATCGAAACCGGCTGCATCGTCGCCTTCGACGAATCGGTCAACTACGACATCGAATTCGTCGGCGGCATCAGGACGGCCCTGTTCGGCGGCGAAGGACTATTCCTCGCCACCCTGACCGGCCCCGGCCGCGTCGTCATCCAGAGCATGACCCTGCAGCGCATGCGCCGCGAACTCGCCCCCGGCCAGCAGGGCAGCCACGACCGCAATTCAGTCAACGCCCTCGGCGGCCTCTTCGGCGGCGGCAGCGGCGATTAGCGCCGCTTACGACGCTTCCGCCGCCAGCTCGTCCAGCACCTTCGCGGCCTTCGTCAGATTGTCCACGCCGAAGACCACCATCACCAGGTTCGAACCCGGCTCAATCCCGCAGTACGAATAGTCGATGTTGATCTTGTTTTCGCCCAGCACCGCCGCCGCTCGCCCCAGCTGACCCGGACGGTGCGGCAGCCGCGCCACCACCGCTTCCGTCTCTTCAAAAATCGCCCGCTGGCTCCCCAGCACCGCCTTCGCCGCCGCCGGATCGTCTACCAGCATCCGCGCCAGACTCTCGCCTTCTTCCACAAACGACTGAAAGGCCAGGATATTCACACCACGCTCCGCCAGCGCAAGGAAGCACTTCCCCAGCGCGCCCGGCTTGTCCTGAATCGTTACGGTGAATTCTTTCATTCTCGGCATGCGATTTGAACCCCCTTCGTTTCCGCCAGTCCTGCCACTGAACCCCGCCCCGCCGCCGCTCCCGAATGGCACCTTGCGTGGCGCGGTAAACTCCCATTTTGGACTATCGATGAAAACCATCCGACGTGTCGCCGTACTGGGGGCCGGGACCATGGGCTCCCGAATTGCCGCGCAACTGGCCAATGCGCAGATTCCATCGCTGCTGCTCGATATCGTTTTGCCCAACGGCAAGACCCGTGATCAGGCCGCCCGCAATGGCCTCGAAACAGCTTTGAAGGGACGCCCCGGCGCCTTCTTCACCGCCGATGCCGCCAAACTGGTCACCACCGGCAACTTCGACGACGACCTCCACCGCATCGCCGAATGCGACTGGATCATCGAAGTCGTCACCGAACGTCTCGACATCAAGCGCGCCCTCTACACGCGCCTGATGGAGCACCGCCGCCCCGGCGCCATCGTCTCCACCAACACCAGCGGCATCCCGCTCACCAGCATCGCCGAAGGCTATCCCGACGATTTCCGCCAGCACTTCCTCGGCACCCACTTCTTCAATCCGCCGCGCCACCTGCACCTCTGCGAAATCATTCCCGGCCCCGCCACAAAGCCCGAAATCGTCACCTTCATCTCGGACTTCTGCGACCGCCACCTCGGCAAAGGCGTCGTGCCCTGCAAGGATACGCCCAACTTCATCGGCAACCGCATCGGCGCCTTCTTCGGCGGCACCATCCAGAAGCTCACCGTCGATCACGACCTCACCATCGAAGAGGTCGACGCCCTCACCGGCCCGCTCATCGGCCTGCCGCGCAGCGCCAGCTACCGCCTCCTCGACATCGTCGGCCTCGACGTCTGGGACCACGTCACCACCAACGTCCACGCCCTCGCCCCCGACGATCCCTTCCGCGACCGCTTCATCTCCACCGACTTCATGCAGCAGATGGTGAAGAACGGCTGGCTCGGCGACAAGTCCGGCCAGGGCTTCTACAAACGCGTCGGCAAGGAACGTGAAATCCACGCCATCGACCGCAAGACCCTCGAATACCACCCCGCCCAAAAACCGAAATTCGCCTCGCTCGAACAGACCGCCAAAATCGAGCCCCTCGCCGAACGTCTCAAAGCCATCGTCTCCTTCGACGACAAAGCCAGCCGCTTCCTCTGGGATCTGCTCAGCGACCACGTCCTCTACGCCGCCTGCATGGTGCCCGACATGTCGGACCGCATCGTCGAAGTCGACCGCGCCATGCGCTGGGGCTACGCGCACGAAATGGGCCCGTTCGAAATCTGGGACGCGCTCGGCTTCGAACAGACCGCCAAACGCATCTCCGACAGCGGCCGCATGCTCCCCATGTGCGTCCTCCGCATGCTCGGCGCCGGCGCCAAATCCTTCTACCGCACGGCGGACCGCGACGGCCAGCCCCACACCCGGTACTTCGATCTCGGCGCCGCCGAAACCGAGGCCGATGGCTACCGCGAACTCGAACCGCGCCCCGGCATCGTCGTGCTCAGCGACGTGAAGCGCGCGCGCGGCGTGGTGAAACGCAATGCCGGCGCATCGCTCATCGATCTCGGTGACGGCGTGCTCTGCTGCGAATTCCACACCAAGGCCAACGCCATGGGCGAAGACATTGTCCAGATGGTGAAGGCCGGCCTCGCGGAGCTCGAATCGAACTTCGCCGCCATGGTGATCGGCAATCAGGGCGAAAACTTCTCGGCCGGCGCGAATCTGCTCGCCGTGCTGCTCGCCGCCCAGGAACAGGAGTGGGATGAACTCAGCGCCGCCATCCAGCGCTTCCAGCAGATGAACATGTCGCTGAAGTACGCGCCGAAGCCGGTCGTGGCCGCGCCGTTCGGCCTTGCTCTCGGCGGCGGCTGCGAAATGCCGCTGCACTGCGCGCGCATTCAGGCGTCGGCCGAACTTTACATGGGCCTCGTCGAAGTCGGCGTCGGCCTCATCCCCGGCGGCGGCGGCTGCAAGGAACTCCTCGCGCGCGGCATCGACCCGAAGCAGGCCTTTGAGCAGATCGGCATGGCGAAGACCTCCGGCAGCGCTCCGGAAGCGCGCGATCTCGGCTACATGCGCGCCGGCGACGGCATCTCCATGAACCCCGAACGCCTGCTCGATGACGCCAAACAACTGGCCCTCTCGCTCGTCCCCTCGTACGCCCCCGGCGCGCCGCGCACCGATATTACCGTCAGCGGCGAAGAAGGTTTCGCGCTCCTGAAGATGGGCGTCTGGACGGCGAAGGAGAGCGGCAACATTTCCGACTACGATGCCTTCATCGGCGAGAAACTGGCCCACGTCCTCAGCGGCGGCCGCCTCACCGGCACCCCTCAGGTCAGCGAACAGTATCTGCTCGATCTCGAGCGCGAGGCCTTCCTCAGCCTCTGCGGCCGCAAGGAAACCCAGGACCGCATCGCCCACATGCTGAAAACGGGGAAACCGCTCCGCAACTAACAGAGCGCTCTCCCCGCATCTTTCCGCCGTCTTCTATTTGGCGCCCGACAGCTTCCGGTAATACTCGGCCACTGACGCCTGATACCCCGCCGGCACCTTCGTCGGATCCGTGTTGCGGATCGCGCCCCCCTGGTTCTCGCTCAGCTCACGCCGCAGCTGCAGCTCCAGCGCATCCACGCCGCTCAGCAGCTGCTGGTGCATCTGCTCCACCAGCGCCGGATTCCCCGGGAAGCGGCTCGGATCGAGCTTCCGCATCTCGTCGATCAGCGTCTGCAGCTGTTGCTTCGCCTCCGCGCTCTCCTGCACCGCCGGACGCAGCTGATTCAGCAGATTCAGACCCTGGTCGATCACTGCCTGGTTATTGGCCGGCGTCGGACCCTGCGGCCGCGCCTCGGCGTGCTGCCCGGCCCGGCTGTTGCCGCCCGTGTCGAAGTCGCCGAATGCGTTGCCTTCCCGATTCCCGCCGCCCCCCGCCGCGCGGTCGCCCACCTGTCCGCCCTGCCGCGCGCCGCCGCCACGGCCACCCTGCTGTCCGCCCTGCGCCTGCTGCTGCCCGCCCTGGCCACCCTGCTGGCCACCCTGGCCGCCTTGCTGCCCACCCTGACCCTGCTGGCCGCCTTTGCCGCCCTGTGCCTGCTGCTGGCCGCCCTGCTGCTGTCCACCCTGCTGTCCGCCCTGTCCTTGCTGACCCTGCTGCTGACCGGCCTGAGCGCCCTGTCCCTGCTGCCCGCGCGTCAGCTGCCCCGTCTGGAACTGCTGTCCGCCCGGCTGACCGGCCCGGCCCGCCTGACCCTGCCCCTGACCCTGCTGCTGCGATCCCGGCTGCCCGCCGAGCCCCGCCAGCTGATCCCGCAGTTTCGACAGATCGTCCATCGCCCGATTGATCGCCGCGTCGTTTGATGCCACCTGCGCCGTTCCCAGCGCCCGCGCCGCGTCGCCCACCTGCTGCCCCAGCTTCTGCAGATCGCCCGTCAGCCCCGCTTCAATCTGATCGGAAAACTGCCCCGTCCGCAGCCCGTCCGAACTCCGCTGCAGCCGCGTCCCCAGATCGTTGCTGTCCAGCCCCTCCAGTGCGCTCCGCAGCTTCGACGTCGCCGCCGGCTGCGTCGGCGCCAGCTCCCTCGCCGCCGTCCGCAACTGCTGCGTCAGCCGCCCCAGGTCCTCGGTCACCTGCTGGCGATCGTTCACCATCTTGTCGATGTCCTGCGCCGACGGATACTTCGGCGTCTGCCCCGCCGCCCGCTGCGCTTCCAGCTGCGACGCCAGTTGACGTACGTGATCCGCCTGCTGCTTCTGCCGCTCCGCCAGCTGCTCGGCCGTTTCCGCCATCGATTTCAGCCGGCCCGCCGCATCCTGCTGCTGCATCCCGCCGAGCAGATCCGTCGCCTGACGCAACCGGTCCGCCGCCCGCCGCGCATCCGCCGCGCTCGCATTGCCCGATGCCGCCCGCTTCATGTCGTCACTCGCCTGCTTCAGCCGCTCCAGCGCCTGCTGCGCCGCCTGCTGCCGGCTGTCCGCTGCCTGTTCCGCCGACTGCTTCCCTGCGCTCGCACTCTGCTGCCCCGCCTGGCCTGCCGACGAACTGCCCGCCTGCCCCGATGCCGCCCCGCCCGCCTGCCCGCTGCGTCCCGCCTGCGCACTCTGCTGACCTGACTGCTGGCCCGACTGCTGTCCCGATTGCTGTCCCGAAGCCGACTGCTGTCCCTTTTGCCCCTGCTGGCTCTGCTGCCCCAGTTGCTGCTCCATCTGCCGCTGCAGCTCTTCCGCCTCGCGCTGCAGCATCTCCTGCTGCCACTTTTGTTCGGCCGTCTGCACGCCGTTCTTCTGCTGCTGCGAAAGGCTCTCCTCCCGCTTGGCCAGCTCGTCCAGCTTCTTCAGCGCATCGGCAATCTCCTGCGCCTTCTGCTCCTGCGTCGTCGCCGGAGCCTTCTGGGTCTCGTACTGGTTCTTTTCCATGTCCAGTTCGAGGTCCACCAGCGCCGCCAGATCGCGCGCCGCTCCGCCGCCGCCGCCACCGCCGCCGCCCTGCGCACCCAGCGCAACCTGAATCTGCCGGAACGTGGCTTCGGCCCGCAGCAGCGACTGCAGCGCCTTCTGCTCGTTCGGAATCGCCTCTTTCCACTTCTGCGCCTGCAGATCCTTCGCCGCCGGCGCCATCGCCTCCGACGCCGCAATCATGTCTTTCTGGAACGCGCTGATCGCCTGCACTTCCGTCGTCAGCTCGCGCGCCTGCAGCCGGCCGGAAAGCGTCATCGCCTGATCGTGCAGCGTCGACTGCGCCTGCGACAGCAGCTTGGAAATCTCCGCCGCCTGCTGCGGGGTCGAACTCTTATCGCTCTGCTGCTTAAACGTCGAGGAAATGATCTCCTTCTCACGCTGCGAAATCTGGTCGGACTGATTCCCCTTATCCCCGCCGCCGCCTCCCCCGCCACCGCCGCCGCCCGCCTGCGACTGCGAAAATTCGCGCTCGAACGGATCCGCCTGAATGAACATCATGTCCGTGTGCGCCTCGGCATTCGCCACATTGGCGTCCTTCGCCGTCGCATACACGCTCACCAGATCGCCCGGCACCAGCTTGAAACCCTCCAGCGCGATCGTCGTCGAACCGTCCGCCTCTTTCGCTCCCGGCTTCGACAGCAGATCCACCGCCGTCTCCGGCCCGCCGTTCACCGAATAGTGCAGCACCATGCCGCGCAGCCCGTACTCATCGGTCGCCCGCGCCGTCAGCGTCACTTCTTCAATCGGACTGGCATGATAATCGCCCTTGCCCGGACGCACCATCGCAATCTGCGGCGGCGTCGCCTTCCGCGCCTCGATGAAGAAGTCCTCGCTCACGCGCACCGGCTGCCCCGCTTCGAGCCCGGCCACGTGATACACGCCGTCCTTGTCCATCTTCACTTTGCCGCGATAAACGTTGTTCTCCCCGCCCGTCAGCTGCACGGTCTGCCCGCTGTCGAGCTGAATCTGCCCGCTCTTCAGCGGACGGTCCGTCGAAACCTCCAGCTCCGCTTCCGTGCCCGTCACCGCCCTCAGATCGCCGCCGCGCTCTTCGATCTCCGGCGGCATGCCCGTCCACGTCGGGAAATGATACGTGACGCGAATCTGCTTCACCGACGGCAGATCGCTGACTTTGATATTGAAGTGCTTCGACGTCATCGCGCCCGCCGTGACGTAGTACTCCACATTCGCATTCAGCCCGGCGAACAGAAACTGATACCCGCCCGCGAAGCTGCCCGCCGCCTGCGGCTGCATCGAAATCTCTTCCCACTTCGCCGAATTTTCAAAACGCGCGTACAGTTTCACCGCCGGTGAACGCATCCCGGTCGGCAGCGCCGAAATCATCTGATCGGCATGGCGCCGCACCACCGTATCGCCCGGACTCACCCGCAGATCGTAAAACGCCGGCTTGTCGCGGTGCTCGCCCGTCCACAGCAGCGACGCCCCGTAGCCCAGAAAACCCGGCCCCGCCGCGATCATCCAGATCAGCACCCCGCACGCCGCCACGCTCGCGCCCAGCGAAACCCACAGCCGCTGGTCCGTCACCATCTCCTTCGGCTCGGCCGACCTCGCCACTTCCAGCGTGTCCCCGGCCAGCAGCTCGATAAACGGATCCCTGCCGTCTTTCTCAACGAACGTCGTCAGCCGCTCCTGGAACTGCGGGAACTTCGCTTCGGCCGTCCCCACCGCGCGCCGTCGCGTCAGTCTCCGCAGCGGCAGCGCCAGCCCGGCCGCGGCCGCCAGCGCGAGAATCAGAATCAGCGCAAAACGCGCCGCCGTCACGCTGCCATGCGAGAACGCCAGCGCGTTGGCAATCGTCACCAGCGCCAGCGTCGCCACCAGCGCGCCGCCGGTCAGGATCGCCGCCCCGCGCAGCACCGTGCTCCACCGCAGACGTTGCTCCACTTCCGCAATGTACGCGTGCAGCTGTTCGCGATAATTCATCACACCTCCAGCGCCGTCGCCGACGTTGATAGTAGAAAGCATAACGCACCCCGGAAACGGACGGAGTGCCTAACGATAGACTTCCGAACGGTGCCGCACCCGCAGGATCGTCACCGCATCCGGAGTCGCCTGAACAATGACGCGGAAGTCTCCCACACGCAGCCGGCAGTAGCCGTCCCACTCACCGGACAGCGCCTTGATGTCGCCCTCGCCGGTGTCTCCATAGCGTGTCAGCGCGCGCAGAATTCGCATCGCATTCTCCCGGTCCACCCCTCGCAAATCCGCGCGCGCGGACTCCGGCCAGATGAACTTTATCGAACTTCGAATTCACGCAGAATCTCTTCGTGGGAAACCACCTCGCCCGCCTCGACCTCCCGGTGCGCTCGCGCGATTGCCTCGGCATCTCCCCGGGTCACCCCTTCGTCGTCCGGCGGCGCGGACAGTGCCGCCCGAAACGCCGGGCTGGCAGCCAGATACGCCAGATACCGCTGCGCCGCCCCGATTTCCTTCTCGGGAATGCGGTCAACCAGTTCGTGCAATCCGTCTCGTGTCATCGGAAACTCTGTTTCAAGCGTACTTTATTTGACAATGGTCGAATCGTCTCTCGGCATCGCCCGTTTTGCCCGTCCTACCCCTCGTCCCGCATCGTCCCCAGGTACCGGCTCGCCAGCACCGATTCCGCCACGCCGGACGCCAGCACCGCCAGCATCACGTACCACCAGAAGCTCTGCGGCACCTTCTGCGGCCCGCTCTTCCCGCCCGCCGCCGCCCCGGCCCCCGCTTCCTGCGTCGTCTGCCCGCCCTTGCCCTGCCACAGCGCCAGCGCATCCTCCGGAATCACATCGAGGTTCGATTCCTTCGGATCCGGATTCACCGCCACTTCATCCTGCCGCCCGTTCGCCAGCCGCAGCTGATAGTAACCGGCTTCGGTGAGCTGCAGCGACTGCGCCTTCGCCGCCTCCGCCAGCGTCAGCGGCCGCTTCCCCTGCGGATCGGTCACCTCCACGCCCTGGCCCTTTTCCTTCGCATTGCGCAGCTCAAGGAACGCATCCACCGGCCGCGCCCCGCCCTGCCGCTCGCTGCCCGCCAGATACCGCGCCGTCTGCTCAATAAACGGCACAAACGCCGGATGCAGCGGAAAATCATTCGTCAGATTGTCCAGCCCGCTCGCAAACAGCACCACGCGCCCTTCGCCGATGCGCTTCTCCATCAGCAGCGGCGTCTGGTCGCCCAGCCGCACAATCACCCGCGCCGCCTCCGCGCCCGTCCCCGGATCCACATTCAGCGCATAGAAGAACTTCACCCCCGGCCATCCCTCGGCCTTCGCCACCGCCGCGTACGACGAATCGCTCGACCCCACCGCCATGTAGTGATCCGGCACCCGGTTGTAGTCGCGCGTCTCAATCACCCGCCCGCCGAAAATCGGAATCTGCGTCCGCCCGCCCGCCGACGTCCCCGCCGCAATCAGCAAACTCCCGCCGCCCTTTACGTACTCCGTCAGCGAATGCTCCAGCAGCGCCGGCACATTGTTCACATCGGAAAGCACGATGAACGCGTAGTTCGCCGGCTTCCGGTCCGCCGCCTCATTCACTCCGATCGATTCCAGAATGAATGCCGACTGCGCCGCCGCCCCCAGCGCCGCCCCCACATACAACTGCGAACGCGACTCGCCGAAATTATGGATCAGCAGCGCCTTCTGCGGATCGGTCCGCTGCACCGCAAAACGCCGCAAATCGTCCGCCGCAAATGCATCGCCCGCGTCGATCTTCACCTCGCACCGGCTGAACCCGTACGGCACTTCGAGCGACGGAAACTCCACCGTCGCCTTTCCGTTCGCCGGCACCGCCACGCTCTTCGTCGCCGTCGTCTTGCCGTTCACCACCAGCGACACCGTGCGCTGCGCCGCCGGCGTCCCGTATCCCGCTATCACCGCCTGCACGTGAACCGGCTTCGCGTCCTTCCCCCAAACCTGCCCCGGCGCATCCACCGACTCCACCGCCCAGTTCGGCTGCGCCTTCGTCGTCACCGCGTGCGTCACCAGCGTCACATTGCCCGGCAGCGCCATATCGGCAAAATTCCCCGCCAGCTGGCTGCGCTGCATATCGCTGAACACGTGCAGCTCAATCGGCGTGTGGACCGCTTCTCCCATCGCCCGCATCGCCCTCGCCAGCTCGCCGAAATTCCCGTGCCCGTCGCCCGGTTCGATCGACTGCACCGCCGCCCGCAGCGCCGCCTCATCCTGCACCGGCTGCGTCATCAGATGCAGCTGCGACCCGAACGCCGCCACCTGCCCCCGCGCGGCCCCCTTGCCCGACAGCACCTTCAGCGCTTCCGTCTTCGCATCGTCCAGCCGCGTATTGCCGCCCGCCGTCGCCGCCCGCATGCTCAGCGAGTTGTCCACCACCAGCAGCACCAGCCGGTCGCTCGCCAGCGCCGCCGCGTCCCGGCTGATAAACGGATTGGCAAACGCAAAGATCAGCGCCAGCAGCACCAGCAGCCGCAGCGCCAGCAGCAGCAGATAGTTCAGCCGCCGGTGCCGCGTCGAACTCTGAATTCGCGTCTCGTAAAACATCAGCGAGCTCACCGGCTTCGGCGTCGTCGTCTGCCGCTTCAGCAGATGCAGATAGAGCGGCAGCGCCACTCCCGCCAGTCCCGCCAGAAACCAGGGCGAAAAGAATCCCATCTACTTTCGACCTCCGCGCAGACTCAGGTACTCGCGCAGCGCGTTATCCAGCGGCCGGTCCGTCATCAGCCGGCAGTACGCCATCCCCGCCGCCTGCGTGCGCTCCTGCAGATCCGCCAGATGCGCGTCCACCTTTTGCCGGTACTCCTGCTTGCCGTAATCGGGCGTCACCTGCATCTCCGCCTGCGTCTCCAGATCCACCAGAATCGTCGGCCCCTTCAGCGACGGCCGCACATCTTCCGGATCCAGCACGTGAAACAGCACCACTTCGTTCCCGTGATAGCGCAGCGGCTCAATGCTGCGGATGATGCTCTCCGGCGACTCCCAGAAATCGGAAATAATCAGCACCATCCCGCGCCGCTTCAGAAACTCCTGGAAGTACCGCATCGGCCTCGCGAAGTCGGTGCGCGCCCGCGGTTCCGCCTGGTTGAGCGCCGCCAGCAGCCGGTGCAGTTGTCCCTGCCGCGTCGACGGCCGGATGAAATCGCGGATCTCGTCGTCGAACGTAATCAGCCCCGCCGCATCCCGCTGCCCGTGAATCGCCAGATACAGCAGCGACGCCGCCAGATACCGCGCGTAATCCATCTTGTTCACCCGGTGCGAGCCGAACTGCATCGAATTGCTCGCATCCAGCAGCACCGTCAGCATGCTGTTGGTCTCGCCGCGAAAACGCTTCAGATACAGCCGTTCGGTGCGCGCGTAAACGTTCCAGTCCACGTGCCGCAAATCGTCGCCCGCGTTGTACGCCCGGTACTCGGCAAACTCCTGGCTGAAACCGAAATCGGGCGAACGGTGCAGCCCCGCCACAAACCCGTCGACCACCGTCTTCGCAACCAGATCGAGCCCCGAAATTCCCGCCAGAACTGTCGGATCAAGAAAGCGCTGGATCATGCCTCGTTCTCGCCCCCCGGCCGGAATCCGATCCGTCTCTTCGGAGTTACCGGAACTGCCTTCATCCGCCGCACCTCGACCGTCAGGTTGTCGATATCTTCCACCAGCACCTCAATCACCGATGCCGCCCGCTCATGCCCCTGCTCCAGCTTCTCGATGCGCGCCGCCAGATCTTTGTTGGCCGCGATCATCTCCCGCAGCCGCACAAACGCCCGCGCGATGAAGATATTCATCTGCACCGCGCGCTGGCTCTTCAGCACCGAGGAAAGCATCAGCACGCCATGCTCGGTGAAAACGTAGGGCCGATACCGCCGCCCGCCCCTTCCAGCCTTTGAAATCACATCCTGTGATCTCAAATCTTCCGCCTCTTCCGCGGTGAGCTGAAACATGAAATCCTCGGGAAACCGCTCCAGGTTCCGTCTCACCGCCTGATTCAGCGTCCTCGTCTCCACTTCGTACAGCGCAGCCAGATCCGCATCCGGAATCACCTTCTGCCCGCGGATCACCCGAATCAGCGACTCCACCGGCCGCGCCGCCATAAGGCTCGCGCTCACACAATCCCCCACTTCCGCCGCAGCCACCATTCGCCGAACCGCAGCCCCACCAGCAGCAAAAACACCGCCGGCAGATTCCACAATTCCCGCGTCTCCCGCATCGTCACCCCGGCCTCGGAAAACGGAATCGCCGCCGGAAGTTTGCCCAGATCCTCGGCCTTCCAGTACTGCCCGCCCGTCTGCGCCGCCAGGTGTTCCAGCAGTTCGCGGTTCTGCTCCGTGTGGAAATTCTCCGCCACCCCGTCCATGCGCTGGAACGTCAGCACATCGCGCCCCAGTTCCGCCATCTTGCCGGTCTTCGGGTCATGCCGCTGTGCCGTCACTTCCGTCAGATACGAACCCGCCTTCGTCGCCGACCACGCCGCCTGAAAATGCCCCGGGCTGTCCGGCACCGGCGTCATCTCCACCAGCGCGCTCAGTCCGCCCGGCCCCAGAATGTGCGCTTCCACCTTTGCATCCGGCGCCGGATTGTACTGCTGATCCCGCACCTCCGCCGTCAGCGCCACCGCGCCGTTATCCAGCAGCATCTGCGCCGGAATCGCCGCCGTCACATGCCCCGGCGTATCCGAAACCACCCACCGCAACAATTGCTGCCAGAACAAATCGTGCGCCGTATCGCCCAGCGGCAGGCTCATCTGCCAGCGCCAGCTTCCGCCCGTCGCCATGATCGCCGTCCGCCCGCGCCCGAAACTCTCGGTAATCAGCAGCGGCAGCTTCTTCCCCTCCGGCGTGATCATATTCGCCAGCACATCCGCGCCCGGCTTCGGCGTACCCGGGTCTTCGTAATCCATCAGGTACGGCAGCTTCTTCCACTTCGCCGCATTCGCATCGCGGTCGTCCAGCAGCCGCGTGATGATGCTGTCCATGCCGGATGGCGCCAGCTCCGCCGTCGTATGCGCCGTGCCGTTCTTCGGATCCGCCTCGCGATGAAACGTCCCCGGCTGCGTCGGCAGCACCGTCGGCAGCAAATCCGTGATCGACGACGCATTCCACCCGCCGTCCGCCAGCGCAAACTGCCCGCCCAGCATCAGCAGCCCGCCCCCCCGCCGGTCCACAAACTGCCGGATCAGCTCCTGCTGCGCCGCCGAAAAATAGCCCGCCTCCACCGACCCGATAATCAGCCCCTGGTACCCGAACAAATCCTCCGCCCGCGTCGGAAAGCCCGCCTCCAGCTCCTTCGGATCGTTTATCCCCTGCCGGTAAATCTTCGTCCCGCTCGTCCGGTCAATCGAGGCGATCTCCACCATCCGGTCATCCGCCTCCGCCTGCCGGATGAACTTGTACTCCCACCGCGGCTCGCCTTCCATATACAGGATGCGCCGCGTCTCCGCGCTCGCCGTCACCGCCCGCGTCAGCGTATTGTTCGCCGTGCTCTCCTCGCCCGCCAGCGGCGACGCCTCAATCTGCAGCGTCTTCGCGCCCGCTCCGCCCACGTCGAACATCACAATCTCGGTCTGCTGATTGCCATCCGGCCCCAGCGTCACCGCGTGCGACGCCAGCGCCTTCACCTGCCCGTTCGCCCCCACGTCCCGCACCGTCAGGTTGATCTTCTGCCCCGCATATCCCCGCTGATGCAGCGTCACCTTCGCCGCCAGCCGTGAATTGGCCAGCGCGCGCGGCGCAATCACCGCATCGTCCAGCTCCACGTCGTGCCCCGCGTGCTCGCGCCCCAGCCCCACCGTGTGTACCGGAATGTGCCGCGCCCGCAGCGTGTTGATCGCCTCCGTGCTGATCCCGCCCGTGTTGTCGCCGCCGTCGCTCAGCAGCACCACCGCGCCAATCGGCAAATCGCTGGTCTCCGCGCTCAGCTGCTTCAGGCTGTCGCCGATCCGCGTCGATGGCGCGCTCGTCTGCAGCTCCTTCAGATCTTCAATCCGCCCCGGCGCCGCATCCACCCGGTACAGCCGCGTCTGGAACGATTTCTTCAGGCTGTCCAGCACCCCGCCCTGCAGCGCCTTCACCGCCTGCGCCTGCCGCGTCGCGCCGCCTTCCTGAATCCCCATGCTGCGCGAATCGTCCACCAGCACCGCCACAATGTTCTGCTGCGGCTTCAGCTCCGAAACCGTGATCGCCGGCTGCCACAGCAACACCAGCACCACCGCCGCCAGCAGCGTCTGCATCCCCCAGATCATCCAGGACCGCCACCCGCGCACCCCCGGCGCCGCCTCCGCCTGCCGCGACCGGATCAGCCACGCCAGCCCCCCAGCCGCCGCCACAATGAGCAGCACCAGCGCCCACTTCGGCCACGCCCCCAGCAGAGCGAACTGGCCTCGCGAATATACCGACTGCGGATATTTAAAAAGGAACTCGAACATGAACTCGTTGGCTGCCCCTGGTCTCTGTCTGCGCGTGCGCTCGGTTCATGTTCAGTGCGTCATCGAATACGTGATGTAGTTGAGGACGATGCGGAACGCAAGTCCGGAAAACTTCTCCGGATACTCCGGCGTATCCGCCCACTCCCACGCATCGCCCAGATGCATGTTCGCGCAGATCGCCACCATGATCCGCCCGTGGTCGTCGCGTATCGCCCTCCACAACGGCACGTACCCGTCTTTCTCATACGTGCGTCCCGTGTTGACGTAAACTTCGCTCGGAATCTGAAACTTCTCGTTGATGTCGTACAGCACGTGGTAGATCTCGTCGTTGTCCTTCAGATCTTCCACCGGCCGGTCCGGCAGCACCTGCCGCATCCCCGCCATGAAGTGCTGCCAGTCGTCGGTCCCGTGGAAATCGTCCACCATCAGGAACCCGCCCTTCCGCAGA